>Ga0316197_10000164_pt1 | contig 49709 bp, 50 predicted proteins | sample OudBiesiAoxic_MG_FD_204939 | JGI IMG/M metagenome (GOLD analysis project Ga0316197, IMG submission 204939) | Coastal sediment microbial communities from Oude Bieten Haven, Netherlands - site A oxic | ecosystem: Environmental > Aquatic > Marine > Coastal > Sediment | place: Netherlands... | reverse complement strand
GAAGGAATTTCAGTAGGTTGTCTAAGGATGTGTGGTGCCGCTGAAGGGACTCGAACCCCCGACCCCATCATTACGAATGACGTGCTCTACCAGCTGAGCTACAGCGGCTGTCTGGGAATGCGCTTTATCAACGCTGTCCGATACGCGGAAGGTCTATTTTTCGACTGCTGCATCTTTTGACGTGTCGGTTTTGGCCTCATCGACCAACTCGACATCCTCAATGTCGCTGCGCGTCGCGATCTTACCGCCGACGTCAGCACCGGACTTGTCTTCGACCGCACCCACGATCAGCGGCAGCATCTGAACACCGCCGGGCATCGCGACCTCTGACATCGGCGGTGTCTTCCACGCCAGCGTGTCAAAGCTCTTGCAATTATTGCAGATCGGTTTCCAGTCAGCGTGGATGTGTTGGCAATTTTCACAAATCCATTGCGGACCGCGCGGCACCGTCAGCGCCCGTGCCAGCCAACCCTTCACCACAGTATCCGACGCCCCTTCGCCCCGTTCAATCGCGGCCATCAACGTGACAGCCCGCGCCGTGGGGTCCGTTTCGACCAGATCGCCCAGCGCGCGGCGGGCTGCCGGAAAATCCTCGTCCGCGATATAGAGTTCCGCCTTGAGCATCTTGGTCTCTGGATGGTCGGGCTGTGATTTTGTCAGCGCGGCGAATCGCTTGATCCGCGCGGCGGGTTTCTCATCCGGCTCAATCGCGGCAAAGGCAGCGGCAAGATCCGGATGCGGATGCACGCTCCAGGCCTTGGTCAGCACCCGTGCTGCATAACGCGGTTTCTTTTTTTCAATATATCCTTGCGCTGCCAAAACGGCTGCGGGGATCAGATCGGGTGACAGACGGTTTGCTTCAATCGCCGCTTCACGGGCTTCGATATCGCTACCTTCGTGGAATATGTCCCTAGCTTCCGACAGGGCCAGCACCGCGTCACGACGCTTGTGTACGTCACGGGGCAATTGGCCGTTCTTCAACTTGGCGCTCAGCGTCTTGCGCGCACCTTTCCAGTCTTCCTTCTCGGCCTGCAATTGAAGCAATACATCGCCCGTCTCTTCGTGCTTTGGCTTCAACGCAAATGCCTTTTCAGCCAGCTTCAATGCCGTCTCCGTATCGCCTTCGGACAGTTTCTGCTTCATAATCCCGCGGACCCCGACAAACCGGGTCGATTCATTCTCGACCAGCTTCCGGTAGGTTTGCTCGGCCTTGCGGCGGTCGCCAGCCATCTCTGCCGCCTGTGCGGTCAGCAGGTTGGTCAGCTCTGGCTTGTTCAGGTACTTGTCCGCTTTCTGCGCCTTGGCCAAAGCGATGCGCCCCTCTCCTGACGCCAGTGCCATCAGCCCTTCAGACAGGGCGTTGAACCCTTTGCGTTCACGATTGCGGTCGAAATACCGCGACAGCGCCGTCTCGTCCCCATTCAGGAAATGCCATGTTGCCAAAAGCAGTGACATGATCTTGAGCAGGAGCCAGACGCCAATCATCAACACGACGACGGCGATAACTGACTGCAACGGTCCAAAGCTGTATTCGGTGCCCATTACGGTCACCTGAACGCCACCCTGGCTTTCCAAAAGATATCCCGCACCCCAGGCCAGCGCCGCGACTGCGGCGACAAACACGATAATTTTGATCAGTGACCAAAGCATATATTCAACTTCCTCAGTTTGCCGTCAGGCGTTGGGATAGGTCCTGTACCGCGGCTTCGGCCTCAACGCGCGCACGTGCGTCGGACAGCCAGCTTTCCATGGCGGCTTGCGCCTCTGGCGGCAATGTATCGATCTCGGTCAGCGCATCAGTCAGACGGCCTTCGCGCACAGCTGCTTCGGCGCGGGACAGAACGGCATCCGGGTCAGAGCCTTCGCGCGGCTCAACCGATCTGGCGCCCAGCTGACGGCGCAAGAAGCCAACCGCTCCGCTATCGCCGCCATCCACGCCGGCTGCGCGCGCGGCAGCAAGGGCAGCACGGGCAGTATTGGGGAATTCAGCCTGCAGGCTAAGAAGTGTCGCCACACCACTGTCTGCCGGGGCTGCCAAGGCTTCGGGCACATCTGCCACGCCAGTTTGCGACAAATCACCCAATGCGGAATCGTATTCGCCACCGGTATTCAATGCCGCTGTAATCTTGGTCAGCGCGCTTTGAACTGCTGCACGGCGCGCAGCCTCTGCCGTGGCCTCTTCAATACTCAGTGCATTTTCGAGCAACCTGTCAATTTCGGCCTTCTGTGCTTCGACAGAAGACTGGAGCGCAGCAAGTTCTTTGCTGTAATCCGCAACTGGTGCGGCGGTCCCGTCGCTGGAGGGAACCGGCCTGTTCTCAAGCTCCGTCAGGCGCGCCTCAAGTGTCGAAACCGTCTCGTCCAGCGCAGCGATCGATGCTTCGATGCCGCTCAGGTCAGGTGCTGCCGCTGGCTCGGCACTCTCGAGCGCCGCGATTTGTGCGCCCTGTTGGCTCAGCGTTGATTTCATCTCTGTCGTGTCAACACGCGTGTTGAGCACATTCATTTCAGACGCAACAAATCCTAGTGCTGCTGCGATCACACCGCCCAGAACAAGAGGCCAGAAAACACTGCCGGATTTCTCGGCTGTTTTCGGCGGCGCCGGTTTGGCCGGTTTCGTATCACCCGATGTCATTGTGGGCTGTGTGGTCGCTTCTTTCGCCGCGGCTTTGGTCTCAGGCTCCGCTTTCTTTTCCGCGTCGGTTTTATCAATACCCGACTTTTGCGGCTCGGACTTCGCAATCTCCGGTTTAGAGCTTTGAGTTTTGCTCTCGACCGCCTTCGCCGCGCTTACCGATTTTGCAGCCACGCCTTTGTTGTCGGCTGGCGTTGACGCCCTGGCATCAGCCGTTTGAGCGATTTTTGCCGCGTCGTCCCTTGAATTGTTTGTGGAAGGCGGTGTCGTACTCACGGTCTTGTCAGACTTCGCTGCTGCGGCCTTGGACGCAGAGGAAGTCTCGCTTGGCTTTGATGCGCCCTTTGGTTCTTTATCGGCCGCAGCCTTTGGCGCTTGCGACGTGCTCTTGCTGGTTGAAGCCGGTTTTTTCGCTTTCGCCACTCTGCTTACCCTTCTGATTCTGACCAATGATCAGATGAACCCACTAACCATACCCGGCAACGCGCGTGTGCTTCAACCTAAGCTATCGCCGCGCAACAGCATTTCAACACCGCGCCGCATCTCTTTAGCAGTGGGCGCTCGTGCGACGTGCACTTCCTGAACTGCGATGCTCTGAACTGCTTCTGCGACGGCATCGCTCATCGCAATGATCTGGATATTACGCGTTACGCCGACTTCTTTCGCGAATTGCGAAGCGGTTCGGGGTGAAAATAACGGGACAATCACTGGTCGATCACCTCGTAGAATCTCTTGTGCCTCATCTGACAGCGGCAGCAGTGCCTGATCATAAAGGTCGGTCACGTTGGTTGTGATCCCAATTGCTGAAAGCCGTTCAGCTACCTGACCGCGGCGATGTTTGCCCGCCAAATGCAACAAGGGACCGTTGACCGGATCCTTCGACAAGGATGCAACCAAAGCATCTGCGTCTTGTGCTATTCTCTCAACCCGCCATCCTTTGCCGGTTGCCGCATCTGCTGTGCGCGTGCCAACGCAGAATGCTGGCATGCCCTGTCCGTCCTGCACAAAGCTCACCGCATTGGTCGATGTAAAAATTACACCCGTATAGCCTGTCAAATCAGCCTTGGTGCCAAGAGGCGTGATTTCGAGCAACGGAGAAATGCAAACCCGAACATCTTCCATGACCTGCTGATCAAGGCTTTGCACAAACGCTTCCGCGCTTGCTCTCGGCCGGGTCAGAAGAAGCGACGGTTTATCCATATGGCCTCTCAGCATTGTTTGGCATGGGTGTCGGTGTTACCTGCGGTGCAGCGCCCTTGCAATGGATAGCACTCATGCCCGCGTCTTTGACCATCCTTGGACTGGAAAGCAGCTGCGACGATACCGCGGCGGCTGTTGTCCGTGTTGACGATCTGGGCCGCGCAAATGTGCTGGCCTCGGTCGTGGCGGACCAGACAGATCTGCACGCGGCCTTTGGCGGGGTCGTTCCGGAGATCGCCGCACGTGCGCACGCAGAAAAGCTCGATCTGTGCGTTGAACAGGCTCTAACACAGGCCGAAATTACTCTGGCTGAGGTTGACGCCATCGCAGTGACGGCGGGTCCGGGCTTGATCGGTGGCGTTGTGTCTGGAGTCATGTGCGCCAAGGGATTATCAGCGGCAACCGGCAAACCTCTTTACGGTGTCAACCATCTCGCCGGACACGCGCTCACTCCACGCATGACCGACCAAGTGCCCTACCCCTACCTGATGCTTCTGGTCTCCGGCGGGCATTGCCAGTTCCTGATCGTAAGCGGCCCGGATGATTTCAGTCGTCTTGGCGGCACGATTGACGACGCACCGGGAGAAGCTTTTGACAAAGTGGCGCGACTGATCAGCCTGCCCCAACCCGGTGGCCCGTCAATAGAACAAGCCGCGCTCTCAGGTGATCCCGCGCGGTTTCCCTTTCCCAGACCGCTGATGGATCGCGACACATGCGATATGTCCTTTTCCGGTTTGAAAACCGCCGTTCTGCGCGCACGTGACGCCATTGTGGCCGAAAAGGGCGGACTGACACGACAAGACCAGTCGGATATCGCCGCCAGCTTCCAGGCAGCGGTGGTTGAGGTTCTTGCCACAAAAACGAAAAAAGCTTTCAAGAACTACCCGCACGATGCGCCACGAACGTTTTGCGTTGCAGGAGGAGTGGCTGCGAACAAGGCCATTCGAACAGCGTTAGAGACTGTTTCGACCCAGAATGAAGCGGATTTCGTGGCTCCGCCACTATCGCTTTGCACGGATAATGCGGCGATGATCGCCTATGCAGCAGCGGAGCAATGTCATTTGCGTGGACCTGATGATCTTACCCTCTCTGCACGTCCCCGATGGCCCCTTGATACCGCGCAACCATCCATGTTGGGCAGTGGCAAGAAAGGAGCCAAGGCATGAGCATTGCAGTATTGGGTGCCGGTGCATTTGGTACAGCGCTCGCCATTTCACTGGCCCAGAACGGTCCGGTCGTACTTTGGGCCCGCGACCCCGGCACAATGGAGACCGAGCGAGAGAATAGAACGAGGCTTCCCGGATGCCCGTTTCCAAAAGCGCTCCGGGTTTCCGGTGAACTGAATGTTGCCTGCGCTGCGGATATCCTTCTGATTGCTGTTCCGATGCAGCAATTGCGGGCTTTTCTGTCAGAACACAGTCAGATCTTGTCCCAAAAAACGCTTGTCGCCTGCTGCAAGGGCATCGAACTCAGCACCGGACTTGGACCGGTTACCGTGATCTCCCAAGCTGTGCCTGACGCGATACCAGCCATATTGACCGGACCGAGTTTTGCCGCAGACATCGCGCGCGGATTGCCCACAGCACTGACCCTCGCCTGTGCAGATGATACGGCAGGACAGACGCTGCAACAGGCGCTGACGACCTCAAACTTGCGGATATATCGCACGACGGACACCATTGGTGCCGAACTGGGTGGCGCGCTCAAGAACGTAATCGCCATTGCCTGCGGTGCGGCCATCGGGGCCGGACTGGGTGAAAGCGCCCGCGCGGCATTGATGACCCGTGGCTATGCCGAAATGCAGCGCCTTGCGGCCCACTTGAAGGCCGATCCAAGAACACTCTCCGGTCTTTCGGGATTTGGTGATCTGACGCTTACCTGCACATCGACACAGTCGAGGAACTACCGGCTTGGTCTGGCGCTGGGCGAAGGGCAAAGCTTTGATCCTTCCGTCACCGTCGAAGGTGCCGCCACCGCGCAGGCCGTTGATGAACTGGCGCAGAAAGAAGGGCTCGATATGCCGATCACAGCAGCGGTTGCGGGATTGCTTGCCAACCGGCTAGATGTGGCAACCGCGATGCAATCCTTGCTGACCCGCCCCTTGAAGGAAGAATGATATGTTTGTTGCTCTGATCGCCCATGACAAACCCGGCGCATTGAACGTGCGTCAGGAAAACCGCCCCGCACATCTTGAGTATCTCAAATCAACCGATCTGGTTGCACAGGCCGGTCCATTGCTGGACGCGAGAGGCGGCATGATCGGCTCACTGATCATCCTTGAGGTCGAGGACATGGCGCAGGCTGAAGCCTGGGTAGACGCAGATCCTTACGCCAAGGCAGGTCTGTTTCAGTCCGTGACCCTGACCCATTGGAATCGGGTTATTGGCTGATGGCATACTGGCTTTTCAAATCCGAACCTAACACTTGGGGCTGGGATGATCAGGTCGCCAAGGGCGACACGGGCGAGGAATGGGACGGCGTGCGCAACTATCAGGCGCGCAATTTCATGCGAGAGATGAAAGTCGGCGATCTGGGTTTCTTCTATCACTCCATGAAAGAGAAATCGGTCGTCGGAATCGTCGAAGTCATCGCAGAGGCACATCCTGACAGCACGACAGATGACGACCGCTGGGAATGTGTGGATATCAAAGCGGTACGGCCATTCAAAGAACCTGTCTCCCTTGATCAGATCAAGGCGGACGGCCGTCTTGACGACATGGTGCTTGTCAAGAATTCGCGCCTGTCGGTGCAGCCCGTGACCAATAGTGAGTGGCAGATCATCTGCGACCTGGGACAAACCAAACCTTAGCAAGCGACACGTACCTTCATCATGCTCAGCCGAGACTAAGGATGATTCCTGCACGGGTGTGACCCCTTGGTTGCAGCAGCTATGTGCCTTGTCTTTGATGTCTTCTGGTCCACCAAAATATCCAGATGAAAGGTTTGATATTCGGCCCTCGTGGCGGTCTTTTCTTCGACAGCCCATTGATCATGATCAACAGGGGCAAGAGGCAGCGCCCTTTCCAGCTTGCGCTAATTGATAGAGGCGATGCGCCCATTGGATGCGCGATCATCGCGGTCATCCTTACGCTGTTCTAGACGTACGCCAAATTGAAAAAGAGGGTCCTGGCAACAGTGCCAGAACCCTCTCTCACCCCGTGTGCTCCCAAGCTACCACACACGTATTGAAATCTGTTCTGGCCATACTGGCCGGTCCGAAACACATATCAAGTACGGATGGATTTACCAAGCATCTGATGTCTATAAATCATCTAAAATGAGAAACGCCCGCGACAGTGTCACAGGCGTCTCACTAAGTTCAATCTGCAGGCTTAGCCGTAGACAGATTCTTTGCCAAAGTGCTTGGTCAGCATGTAGTAGACCACCGCACGGTATTTGTTGCGCTCTGATTTCCCATAGGTCTCGATCACAGAATTGATCGCTTCCATCAGGTTCGGACCATCAGGAAGGCCCAGTTTCTTCATCAGGAAGTTATTCTTTACCAGTTCCAGTTCGCTTTCCTGACCCGCCGCAACCGTTTGCGCATCCGCGTTGTAAATTGAAGGGCCACAGCCGATTGTGACCTTTGTCAAAAGATCCATGTCGGGCGTCATGCCACATTTATTTTTCAAATCGTCTGCGTACTTCGCAATCCACTCGTCTCGTTTGCCCATGCAATAGTCTCCCACCTTGAAATTTAGCAGTCAGCAGGTGCCAACCTTCTGGGAAGACTACTGACAAATACGACCTCTACAAAGGGAAAAGTGGGCTAATCCTCCCCCTCGGAAATTCAATGGTTTATTTGTCGGATTCTGAACAGACATGCGGGCATAGCAGATGAGACTGGAAATTGGTTGAAGAGACGTCAAACTGCACCGAGACGGATTACAATAGACCGCAAGGCCAACTTGAGAACAAATTGATAGCACCGGTATCAAACAGACGCAGACAGCAGTATGTAAAGACATACGACAACGGGAGAACGGTAATGGCGAAGACTGTCAGCTTTACCCAAATGAAGGATGGCACCAAGGCAGACTACGAGCTGCTGGAAAGGCTTGAGAAACCTTATGTCGCGCTGACAGCCGACCGCGTTCTGGATGAACTCCGCAGACAGGGCGATGCGACGCTGGAAGGGTATCGCATCACGCGTCTTGACCACGGCCTGCAATCGGCAACACGGGCAGAGCGGGACGGCGCTGACATTGACTGGATCGTCGGTACATTGCTGCATGACATTGGCGATGGACTGGCGCCCCAGAACCACGACCGGTTTTCAGCCGAGGTCATACGGCCTTTCGTCCGTTGGGACGTGTCTTGGGTGGTCGAACATCACGGTATTTTCCAGATGATCTATTACGCTCACCATTATGGATGGGACGAAAATGCGCGTGATGCGTTCAAGGACCACCCTTGTTTCGAAAGCTGCGCAGAATTCTGTGAGCGTTGGGATCAAGCCTCTTTCGATCCTGACTACGACGCCAAACCACTCATCCATTTTGAGCCGATGGTGCGTGAAGTATTTGCCCGCAAAGCCTATGATCCGGATGTGATCCGAGAGGGATACGTGTCACCGCTTGTCGCCTGACTGCGGTCTGCGCCGTTAGTCTAGGGTAACGCCATCCCGTGCACCGTGATTGGTGCGGCGGTCCAGTTCTTTATCAGCCCTGTTGTATTTTCGAATGATCGCTGCACCACCTTTGCAATTTGCACGGCTGATCTCATGCGCTGCATTGATTCCGTTTCGCCCATGCAGACGTTCATGCGCTTCCAGGTTTGCAACCATCCGATCAAAAGCACGCCTCGTGCGATCTGGCAGCGCGTCAGGATTGCTGTGTTGCGGTAGGGTGTAAACGATACGTGCCGATACCCGACACCCTCGGGTCCACCGTATGTCCCACCGTGTGTAGCCCCAAAACCCTTTGGGGCCTTTGTTGCGCATTTCACTTCGCAGCCCCCGCGCAGTTGTTTCACTGACGTTATAGGTTTTGGTTGTCTCTGTGATTTGCGGGGCAGCCAGTGCCGGGGTCCATACAAACCCCGCCACCAGCCCGATGATCATGGCGCACCAAAGGGATTTTACGATGCGCATCCCTTTAGTAACGATAATGCTCTGGCTTGAACGGCCCATCAGGGTTCACGCCAATGTAAGACGCCTGTTCAGGATCCATTTTTGTCAGCTTTACGCCGATGCGGTCCAGATGCAGACGCGCAACCTTTTCGTCCAGGTGTTTGGGCAGGATGTAGACGTCGTTCTTGTACTCATCACCCTTGGTCCAAAGTTCTATCTGCGCCAGTACCTGATTGGTAAAGGACGCGGACATCACGAAGGACGGGTGGCCAGTGGCGTTGCCAAGGTTCAGCAAGCGTCCCTCAGACAACAGGATCAGACGATTGCCGTTCGGCATCTCGATCATGTCCACCTGTTCCTTGATGTTGGTCCATTTGTGGTTTTTCAGCGCGGCAACCTGAATTTCATTGTCAAAGTGACCGATGTTACCAACGATCGCCATGTCCTTCATCTCGCGCATATGCTCGATCCGGATGACGTCCTTGTTGCCGGTCGTGGTGATGAAAATATCTGCCGTGCCAACGACGTCTTCCAACAGCACAACCTCAAAGCCATCCATCGCAGCCTGGAGCGCACAAATTGGGTCAACTTCGGTCACTTTCACCCGTGCACCCGCGCCGGCAAGGGACGCGGCTGAACCTTTGCCCACGTCACCGTAGCCCATCACGACAGCAACCTTGCCAGCCATCATCGTGTCTGTGGCGCGGCGGATACCGTCTACCAGCGACTCTTTGCATCCATACTTGTTGTCGAACTTCGACTTGGTGACAGAGTCGTTCACGTTGATCGCAGGGAAAGGCAGCTGGCCCTGTTTCTTCAACTCATACAAACGGTGGACACCCGTTGTGGTTTCTTCGGAAACGCCCTTGATCTGGTCACGCATCTTGGTGAACCAACCAGGGGAAGCTTCCATCCGCTTTTTGATCTGTGCCTTGATCACCGTCTCTTCTTCGGAGGTTGGAACAGAGATGATGTCTTCACCAGCCTCGGCGCGAGCGCCCAGCAGGATGTAAAGCGTCGCGTCACCGCCATCGTCCAGAATCAGGTTTGGACCCTCATCAAACATGAAAGATTTGTCGAGGTAATCCCAATGCTCTTCCAGCGACTGGCCCTTGATTGCAAAGACGGGAACGCCTGCTTCTGCGATCACCGCCGCAGCGTGGTCTTGGGTCGAAAAGATATTGCATGATGCCCAGCGCACATCGGCGCCCAGCGCCACGAGCGTTTCAATCAAAACAGCTGTCTGAATGGTCATGTGCAGGGAACCAACGATCCTTGCACCCTTTAGCGGTTTGCTTTCGCCATACTCATCGCGCAATGCCATCAGTCCGGGCATTTCGGTTTCAGCAATATCAAGCTCCTTGCGGCCATAGGCGGCAAGGTTAATGTCTTTGACGATGTAATCGTTTGCCATGAGGCACCTCATCCATGATGTTTGAACGCCAGCTAGCACTTTTGCCAGACTGTCTCAACAGCGATGGGGTCGCATGCCTTCTGGTTGATTAATTTGTCAGCTGTGCAAGTATTTCTGTCGCGTCAGGATTGACCAACCAGTCATCACCTTGTGCGATTACGCAAGCATTTCCATCCGCCAGCATCTTGATCATCGTCCAGGTGCCCGTCTCCTGGGAAACCCAGATCTGTTCTTTGTTTTCGGACGGCGCCGCAACGGGACGTTCACCATACCAATCTATCAGTGCCGCTTTTATCTCATCAGCGACCATGCAGACTTGCTCGGCATTCGCCGCAGGGGCAAAACTGGCAGTTCCAAGTAGTAGGGCAAATGAGGCAATTAGCGGTTTCATAGTTCTCTCCTTCGTGGGAAAAACAAAGAGTTAGCCAAATGGTTCCAAAGTACTCCAAGACGTGAAGGTGCACTCGCGTGGCACAGCAACCCAGAGCATGGCAGCGGATGCTGTCGGGGCGCAGGCTTGATCTGCTGGACCCGACCCCGGTGGACATCGAGATTGAAGACATCGCCCACGGCCTGGCCTTCGTGGCGCGATGGAATGGTCAGACCCACGGCGACTATGCCTACTCCGTGGCCGAACACTCACTGCTGGTTGAAACGCTTTTCAGCAGAATGAATCCCAAGGCACCGCCGAAATGGTGTTTGGCGGCCCTGCTGCACGACGCACCGGAATACGTGATCGGGGATATGATTTCTCCGGTCAAAGCTGCCGTTGGGCCGGGGTATGGCGCACTGGACGACAGGCTTACGGCAGCCATCCACTTGCGGTTCGGATTGCCAGCCACAATTCCAGCCACGATTAAAAAGCAGATCAAGAAAGCAGACAAGATCAGTGCCTGGATGGAAGCCACACAGATTGCCGGATTCTCCGAGGCGGAGTCCTCAAAATTCTTTGGGAAACCGGACACGGCATTGATCGCTGACCTGAAGATCGTGCTAAGGCCACCTGTTGAGACCCGCAATGCGTTCACCACCCGCCATGTTGCGCTTCTGGGTCAGATGACATGATCAAGGTGCGCAGACCAATCCCACTCGACCTAACGGACATGGCGCGATTGCTTAACGCCATTATCCACGAAGGCGGCACTACTGCACTGGCGCGGCCGGTGACAGGCGACGATCTGGTTGACTGGATGGCATTTGAACCCACCCGGAACGCTTGGCACGTCGCGGTGGACGGATCTGAGCGCGTGGTGGGGTTCCAGTGGATTGAGCCGGAAAAGACGCTGCCTCCAGAAGCTGCCAATATCGCTACGTTCGTCGAGATCGGGCAAACCGGTCTTGGCATCGGATCGGCCCTGTTCGACGCGACAAAGAAGGCGGCAAAAGAACTTGGCTACATCTGGATTAATGCAAACATTCGCGCCGACAACGAAGGCGGCCTGATCTATTACCAAAGCCGTGGCTTTCAGGATTACGGCGCGATCGAAGGCTATGAAATGGCCAACGGTCAGATCGTGGACAAGCGGCTCAAACGCTTTGATCTATGATCAGCCTAGCGTGGTGACCGTTTCGCCAGAATACGCTGCAATGTCCGGCGGTGCATGCTCAGCCGTCGCGCGGTTTCAGATACGTTTCGATCACAGAGCTCATAAACCCGCTGGATATGCTCCCACCTTACGCGATCCGCGCTCATCGGATTGTCAGGCGGTGGTGGCAAATCGTCGCCATTTGCCAACAAGGCATTTGTGATGTCGTTGGCGTCCGCAGGTTTTGACAGGTAATCTGTCGCCCCGATTTTGACCGCAGCGACCGCCGTTGCAATCGCGCCATATCCGGTCAGCACCACAACCCGTGCATCTTCGCGTTTTTCACGCAGTACTTCGACCACGTCCAGACCATTGCCATCTTCAAGACGCAAATCAATCACCGCATAGGCTGGAGGCCGAGCCGTCGCGATGGCACGGCCACCGGCAACGCTGTCAGCTGTCTCAACTTCGAATCCACGCTTTTCCATCGCCTTAGCCAGACGCCGCAAGAATGGTTCGTCATCATCGACCAGCAACAACGATTTGTCCGGTCCGATACTGGTAGTTTCCTGTGTCACGTCAAAGCGCCCGTATTCGATTTGAATTCTAGGCTTAATATGGGTCTAAGACGGGGCGGGTCAAACCCCGGGGCCAAGGTTCACCTCAAAGCTGGTCGACAAAGCACCCAATTTTGTCAGCCATCTCGTCCGGGGTGACCTCACGACGGAAGTATTCGACAAATCCGATCTCTGGCATCACCAGATAACTGAAAGTCGAATGATCGACCAAATACTCATCATCGACCGCTGGATGCGCCTTGTAATAAGTGCGGTACGCCTGACTTGCCGCCTTGACCTGTTCGGGTGAGCCGGTCAGCCCGATCATCCGAGGATGCATGACTTCAGCGAATTCACCAACCACTTCAGGTGTGTCGCGTGCCGGGTCGATTGAGATGAAAATTGGCGTCACCATCGTGCCGCGTTCTTCAAGGATCTCGATGGCAGACGCATTGCGGTCAACGTCCAGTGGGCAGACGTCAGGGCAGAAGGTATACCCGAAATAAATCAGGGATGGCGCGGTGATCACATCTTTGTCAGTGACTGTTTCGTTTGCGGCGTTCACCAGTTCAAACGGTCCGCCCAGATCCCCGGCAACTGTTGAAGACCGGCATTGCGCGAATTTGTCGTCATCACCGCTACCCTGCATGACGAACCAGACCGATCCCAACAGAAATGTGGCCGCCACCACAACGGCACCTATGGCTATGTTACGGTTCATGGGGGGCCTCCTGCGCCAAAGGGCGCTCTTGATCGTGTAATATCGCAGACCTACGCTACATCCTTTCGTACGCAACAGCGAATAAACAAAAGGTGCGCTCATGACGCAGGCAACCATCCGTCCTCTTTCAGGGCCCACGCGGGCCAACTGGATCAGGTTGCGCACCATGATCATGCTGCGCTGGGTTGCAATCACCGGCCAGCTGATTGCGATCACGGTGGCGCAACTTATATACGGGCTCCAGCTTGAACTGGGGCTTTGCTATCTGGCAATCGGCGCCTCTGTTATCGCCAATCTGGTCACCACATTCATTTATCCAGAGAACAAGCGCCTCACCGAATTTGAGAATCTCTGGATGATCATGTTCGACCTGCTGCAGATCGCCTTCCTGCTGTTTCTAACGGGCGGATTGAACAATCCGTTCGCCCTTTTGCTGCTGGGACCGGTGACCATTTCCGCAACCGCGCTCAGCTTGCGATCCACGCTTGTGTTGTGTTCGGCAGCGATCTTGCTGGTCAGCCTACTGGCCCTGTTCCATCTGCCACTGACTACGGAAAACGGTAAGGTGCTGGCGATACCTGGGCTGTTTATCTTTGGTCAGTGGACAGCACTTGTCATCGCGATCCTGTTTACCAGTGCCTATTCGCGCAGGGTCACGACCGAAGTACATTCAATGGGTGACGCATTGGCCGCGACGCAGATGGCCTTGGCGCGCGAACAGAAACTGACCGATCTGGGTGGCGTCGTGGCCGCCGCTGCGCACGAACTTGGGACACCCTTGGCAACAATCAAACTTGCCAGCGCCGAGCTATTGCACGACCTCAAGGACCATCCGGATCTGGCCGAAGACGCCGCCCTGATCCGCGATCAGGCCGACCGTTGCCGGGACATTTTGCGTGACATGGGCCGAGCAGGCAAAGACGACATTCATCTCCGTCAGGCCCCGCTTGAAGCTGTCGTGCTTGAATCGGCTGAACCCCATATGGAGCGCGGCAAAACCGTAATCCTGACGCAAGTCCCCGGCCCGGACCAGCGCAAAGACCAACCGACAATACTCCGCAAACCCGAGATCATTCACGGCCTGCGCAATCTGGTTCAGAATGCCGTCGATTTTGCACATAGCACCGTTTGGGTCGAATCCGCATGGTCAGACAAAGACGTTTCCATCCGGATCATGGATGATGGACCAGGTTTTCCTATGCATATCCTTGGCCGCATCGGCGATCCATTCATGCGAGAACGATCCCGCTCACAAACTGCTATCTCGCGCCCGGAATACGAAGGTATGGGTCTTGGCCTTTTCATCGCGAAAACCCTGCTTGAGAGGTCGGGCGCACGACTGCGGTTTGCGAATGGTTCAGACGGCAGACCGGGGACTTCTGGGTCCGGTGCGATTGTCGAGGTGATCTGGCCCCGTGCCAAGCTGGAAGAAGAGATCGCGACCAACCGCCAGCCGATCGGCCGCAATCAACAAATCACAGCCTGAAATTCAGCGGCAGGTCTGTCAGACCAGCGGTTAATGCGTCGTTAACCAAATTTAATGAGACTGACCCGATGTCGCAAACTTCGGGGACGAATCCATGCTGACGATTCTTGAATTGCTACTGATCGTCAGCGTGGCCATCACGACGGCCGGTATTGCAGCAATCATGCTGGCTCAACGTAAACCAGCGTCAGCACCGCATTGGCAAATAGCTGATGAACCTCTCTCCCTGCTCTTTGATGAAAGTGTTCTTCATCATGCAACGCAAAAGGCTCTTAACACCTTTTGTTTTCTACCGGGGACGCACGTCTGGGACGATCTGCGCGAGGCGCTGATGCCCCGTTTCCCTGATTTTCCTGATGTGGCGGGGACCGGGGCGTCAGGCAGTATGTTGCTACTTGCCCGTGATCCGAACGACAATTCTTGTCTGGAAATCAATTGGCGGGACGGGCTTTGCTGGGTGCAGATCACCGAGAAAGCTGGCCAGGCCGGGACCGCCCCAATGTCATTCGTTGATAAGAATATGCACAAGCTGTGTTCCGATACGATAACCCAGCCGGTGTGGGAGGTCCAAGAGGATGGGTGCGTGGGCTGGCGCAATGCGGCCTTCGATGCGCTTTGCCTGCGTTTTGACCGATCTGACGTCGAAGCATTATTTGCCGTACCAAATGGCAACGATCCGCAACGTGTCTCGCTTGAGCGGCCAGATGGAAATGAAGAGTGGTACGAAGTGTCCGCCCGAACAATCCAAGGCAAGACACTTTGTCAAGCCAACGACATTACGCCGCTTGTGCAATCAGAAATAGCCCAGCGCACCTTTGTCCAGACCATTGCCAAGACGTTTGCGCATTTGTCCATCGGACTTGCAATATTTGATCAGAACGGTCGGCTTGGCATCTTCAACCCGGCACTTGTTGATCTGACCGGCCTTCGGCCGACGTTCCTTGCCACCCAGCCTACTATGATGTCCTTCTTTGACCAGTTGCGGGAAAACAGAGGCATGCCTGAGCCAAAGAATTACAGCACTTGGCGGCAAGACATCGCCGAGGTGATCGCAGCGGCATCAGGAGGCAAATACCGTGAGACGTGGACACTGGAGGACAGCCGAACCTTTTCTGTCCAGGGGCGCCCACATCCGGACGGGTCAACCGCTTTCCTGATCGAAGACATTAGCCCCGAGGTTACACTTACCCGCAACTTTCGTATCGAAGTCGAACAATACGAAGCGCTGCTCGACTGCATTGATGATGCGATGGTGGTATTCTCATCGGCAGGTATCTTGACCTTTTCCAACGCGGCCTATCGGAAAATGTGGGGTCACAACCCCGAAGCAGCGTTCGCGGATATCACAATTCTGGATGCCATCAACCTTTGGAAAGAACGGTTGAGACCTGTTGTGCCTTGGACAAACATCGCTGATTTTGTGACCACTGTGGGCCGGCGTGACAATGATGAGGTCACCATGCACCTTGCGACCGGGGGCCAGATCGCTTGCCAGCTTGTGCCAATCGCTTCGGACGCCACATTGATCCGGTTTCCAGCAGCGGAAGTAAGCACGCAGAACCATGATCCGGCATTGACCAAAGGCATTGTATGATCGCGCGGTAATCGCTTTCGGCTTGCACAGGCTTCTGGGCATTGTCACCATGCATCATGACCGAACAGACCCTCACGCTTTCCCTCAAAAACCCGAAAGAAACTGCCCGATACGCGATGCTTCTGGGTGCGCAACTTCAGCCCGGTGACGTTGTGCTTTTGGAAGGTGATGTTGGTGCCGGCAAAACCCATTTCGCGCGATCCCTGATCCAATCCCTGCTTCGGCATCCCGAAGACGTTCCGTCGCCCACATTCACGCTGGTACAGACCTACCCAACAGATCAGGGCGACATCTGGCACGCCGATCTGTACCGGCTGACCTCCACCCACGAGATCGAAGAGCTTGGGTTGGCCGATGCATTCGAGACGGAGATCTGTCTGGTCGAATGGCCAGACAGATTGGGTTCGCTTTTACCAGAGGATGCTTTGACGCTTTCGTTCTCGTCTGGTGACGAAGAACAGGCACGCCATCTGACAATCCGCTGGACCGACGTCAAATGGGACCACAAACTGAAAGACTGGCGCAAGTGAACGACAGGGAAACAGAGATACACAAATTCCTGCGCCGGATTGGCTGGTCGGATGCAGACCGCCGTTCTGTTGCTGGCGATGCATCCAACCGCAGATACGACCGACTAACTGACACCCGGGGAAATACCGCCATTCTGATGGATGCATCACCAGATCAAGGCGAGGACGTGCGACCCTTCGTGCGCATTGCTGAGCACCTGCGAAACGCAGGCCTCAGTACTCCGGAAATTTATCATCAGGATGCGGCAAAGGGTCTTCTGCTGATCGAGGATTTTGGCGATGCCCTCTTTGCCGATCTGATGGCTGGCGAACCGTCGCGCCAAATCCCACTTTACCGGGACGCCGCCGATGTATTGCTGCACCTGCGCGATGTGCCAAAACTTGATCTGGTGATCTGCGACACCGCATGGCTGGTTGATATGCTGGCGCCCTTATTCGAATGGTACGCACCAAGAACCGATAGTGCGTTTTCAGAGCAATTCAGTTCCTTTGCCGATGACGTTGCTCAGCATGAAACCGTTCTGATGCTGCGCGATTATCATGCGGAAAACCTGCTAATGCTGCCAGACCGATCAGGTGTTCAGCGCGTCGGGCTTCTTGATTTTCAGGATGCCATGCTGGCCCACCCTGCCTATGATCTGGTCTCCGTCCTGCAAGACGCCCGCCGTGATGTCAGCACCACGGTCGAGGCCGAAATCATCGACTACTATCTAGGCAAAACGCGGCAGAATGCCGACATGTTTCGCCGCCACTACGCCATCCTTGGATTGCAGCGCAATCTACGCATCCTTGGCATTTTTGCCCGCCTTTGTCTGCGTGATGGCAAAGCCCACTACGTCGATATGATCCCACGCGTCTGGAACTACGTGCAGCAAAATCTGGCCCACCCGGCCCTTGCCCCGCTTGCCGCAAGCGTCAGTGCAACCCTACCCGAACCAACCCCCGATTTTCTGGAGCAACTGAAACGCCAATGCCCGCGCCAACCCACCCCGTCCTGATGTTTGCCGCGGGCTTCGGCACGCGGATGAAAGACCTGACCAAGGACCAACCCAAGCCGCTGATCACTGTCGCGGGCAAGCCGCTGGTGGATCACGCTTTGGCGTTGGTCCGCGACGTTGATTGTGCGCCCATCATTGCGAACCTGCATTACAAGGCAGAGCTTCTGGAAGCTCATCTTGCCCCTCAGGGGGTTCAGACGATCGTTGAAAAGCCTCAAATCCTTGAAACAGGGGGCGGCTTGCGCAATGCCCTGTCGCTCTTGGGCAAATCGCCTGTGATCACGATGAACACGGACGCCATATGGGCTGGGTCAAACCCTGTCGCGCAATTGATCGCGGGCTGGCGTCCCGATGAAATGGACGCATTGTTGATCTGTATTCCAAAGGAAAGCGCGGTTGGTCATGAAGGCGATGGCGATTTCATGCTGTCAGAAAGTGGCAGGATCGAACGCGGACCCGGTGCAGTGTATGGCGGTGTGCAGATCATCAAAACTGACCTCCTTCACGATATCAAGAAAGAAAAGTTTTCGCTCAATCTGCTGTGGGACAAGATGCTGGCAACGGGCCGGATGTACGGGCTGCATTATCAGGGAAAATGGTGCGACGTCGGCCACCCCGCAGGGATAAAGATGGCAGAAAACATGCTAAAGATGCATGATGTTTGAACGATCGGACATACCAAGGCTATTCGGCGTCGCACCCGGCGTTGATTTTCCCGCGGCCCTGATCGCTGGCCTTCGCACGCGGCTGGACGGTCAGCCACCGCAGGCAATGGCCCAGGTTGATCTGATTGTGAATACCCGCCGCATGGCCCGCCGCCTGCGCGAAATCTTCGACGCCGGACCGCCGGGCTTCTTGCCGCGCGTCCGTTTGCTGACAGAAGTCGATACGCTTGTGCCGGGCATCACCCTGCCGCCTGCCACCCCATCCCTTCAGCGACGGCTGGAACTGATCCAGCTGATCTCTCGTCTGCTCGATGCCGATCCAAAAATCGCTCCGCGCGCCTCGCTCTATGCCCTGTCTGACAGCCTTGCAGGGCTCATTGATGAGATGCAGGGGGAAGGTGTCAGCGCACAGCAGATTGCAGACCTCGACGTAAGTGATCAGTCAGGGCACTGGGAACGTGCCAAGCAGTTTCTTGAGATCGCCCACGCCTATCTTGACCGCATGTCGAGCCAGCCCGACACCGAAGCGCGCCAGCGCCAAATGGTCCAGCGGATCGCGGCACATTGGGAAAATGAGCCGCCAGAGCATCCAGTCATTGTTGCAGGGTCCACTGGTTCACGCGGCACGACATCCTTGTTGATGCAGGCGGTTGCCCGTTTGCCCCAAGGTGCCCTGGTCCTTCCCGGTTTTGATTTTGACATGCCACGACATCTGTGGGGCATGCTTGAATCCGCGCAACCGCCCGAAGATCATCCGCAGTATCGGTTCTTTCACCTGATGAAAGCACTGGATGTGACGCGGCCTCAAGTCACGGATTGGGCAGAAATCTCTCCGCCCTCTCCCGCGCGAAATGCGCTTGTTTCGCTCTCGCTTCGCCCAGCGCCGGTCACGGATACATGGCTGAGCGAAGGGCCAAAGCTGGTCGATCTTGATCTTGCAACCGAAGCGCTCACGCTGGTTGAAGCACCGACCCCGCGTATTGAAGCGCTAAGCATCGCAATGCGCCTGCGCAAGGCGGTCGAGGAAGGAAAGACCGCCGCACTGATTACCCCTGACAGGATGCTGACCCGGCAAGTCACATCGGCGCTGGACCGCTGGAACATTTTGCCCGACGACAGCGCCGGCACTCCGTTGCAGCTCTCTCCTCCGGGTCGTTTTCTGCGCCATGTGGCGAACCTTTTCGTCCGCAAACTTGATGCCGAGGCTTTGCTGACCCTGCTGAAGCACCCGCTAACCCACAGTGGGGACGGACGGAACAATCATCAACTTAATACGCAGCGGCTTGAGATGCAGATCCGTAAAGACGGGTTGCCCTATCCCGATGCCGAAGGTTTGACGCGCATCGGCGCAAAGGTCGCGGCTGGCATTGAGGACCCAGAAGGGTTCCTGTCCTGGATCACTTGGGTGGCCGAGACCTTTGGCACGAGCCACACAAGCCCCGCACGTGACCTTTCCGATTGGGTCGAAACACACCTTGGTCTGGCAGAACAAATCGCAGCGGGAGAGCCACGAGACCCCCAACACGAGTTGTGGAAGCTGAAAGCCGGGCAAAAAGCCCATGAGGTGATGGAAAACCTCCGTACCCATGCAGAGCACGGCGGTGTCATGACAGCATCGGATTATGCCGATCTGGCCGGTTCATTACTGGGCACAGAAGAAGTACGCGACCGTGATGCGCCCCACCCACATGTGATGATCTGGGGCACGCTTGAGGCGCGCGTGCAGGGTGCGGAACTGGTCATTCTGGGTGGTCTGAACGATGGGACATGGCCCGAGGCACCACCGCCCGACCCTTGGCTCAATCGGCAGATGCGGCTCAAGGCTGGATTGCTTTTGCCCGAGCGGCGCATCGGTTTGTCAGCCCATGATTACCAGCAGGCGATTGCCGCGCCCGAGGTCGTGCTGACCCGCGCAATTCGTTCAGATGAGGCCGAGACGGTGCCATCGCGCTGGCTTAACCGGCTTGAGAACCTGCTGAACGGGCTGCCCGATCAAAAAGGTGCTGACGCCATGCGCCAGATGCGCAAGCGCGGGGCCTATTGGATCAGCCAGACCGAAGCTCTTGAAGCATTCACACGTACGGACCCTGCCCCGCGCCCGTCGCCCCGGCCACCTGTCCCGGCGCGTCCACACACGCTGTCTGTGACAGAAATCAAACGTCTGATCCGCGACCCCTATGCCATCTATGCCAAACACACTTTGCAACTGCGCCCGGTGAATCCGCTGGTGCAATCCCCCGACGCACCTGTGCGCGGCATCGTGCTGCACAGGGTCATGGAGCTGTTCATCAAATCGGTAAAGGGTGATCCGACCTTGCTGAGCAAGGCGCATCTGCTGAATGTCACGGATGAAGTTCTAGCAGAAGAAGCCCCATGGCCCGCCGCCCGCCTGATGTGGCGCGCACGGATTGAACGTGTGGCCGACTGGTTCATTACTCAAGAACAGACACGGCAAGCCTACTCATCACCCGTGCTGTTTGAAAAGGCTGCAAAGGGGACGATTGAATTCAAGGATCTTGGCTTCACCCTCAATGGCTATGCTGACCGGATCGACCGAACCGAAGATGGCGATGCGCTGATTTATGACTACAAGACCGGCACACCCCCCAGCAAGAAAGAGCAACAATTCTTTGACAAACAGCTGCTTCTCGAAGCGGCAATGATCGAGGAAGGCGGGTTCAAGGAACTTGGCCCAACGCCCGTCGCTCATGCCGCCTTCATCGGTCTGGGTTCCACCCCGGTTGAGGTTGCCGCACCTCTGGATGAAGAGCCGCCAGCTGCTGTTCTGGCCGGACTTCGCAAGTTGATCGAAAGCTATCTGTCTCAGGACCAAGGCTTTACCTCGCGCCGGATCGTCAAGACCGAAGAGGCCGCAGGCGATTACGATCAGCTTGCGCGCTTTGGTGAATGGGACGGCACGACCCCGGCCACACCGGAGGATCTGACGTGATGTTCGACGACGCCACGCGCGCGCAGATCGAAGCGGCACGGCCCGATGCCTCGACATGGCTGGGAGCAAACGCCGGATCGGGCAAGACCCGTGTGTTGACGGACCGGGTGGCACGGCTGCTGCTAAATGGGGTCGAACCACAGCACATTCTCTGCCTGACATATACCAAGGCTGCGGCGTCCGAGATGCAGAACCGGCTGTTCAAGCGTTTGGGCGAATGGGCCATGTTGCCCGACGATACTTTGCGCAACGCGATGGCAGAGCTGGGCATTGCCGGGACATTGGATCCTGAACAGTTGCGCAAGGCGCGTACCCTCTTTGCGCTGGCAATCGAAACACCCGGCGGACTGAAAATCCAGACCATCCACTCTTTCTGCGCGTCCCTGTTGCGGCGGTTTCCGCTTGAAGCAGAGGTAAGCCCCCAGTTTACCGAGATCGAGGACCGCGCAGCCGATTTGCTGCGTGCAGATATCGTCGATGAGATGGCGGAAGGCCCTGATGCCGCGCTGATTGCCGGTATTGCACGTTTTTACACAGGCGAGGATTTCGGCAAGCTGACCCGAAGCATCGTCGGAATGCGGGACACTTTCACCGGCGCATGGGGCAATGCAGATGCGCTGGCATTGCTGGGACAGCCAACCACGTTGGACCAGCACCAGATCGAAAGTTCTGTCTTTCTGGGCAACGAGCATGACCTGATCGCCGAGATCATCCCGCATCTTTTGGCCAAGGGCGGTAATGACGAGAAAGCCGGACGTGCGCTGCAGCAAATCACAGATTTCGATCAAAGCGCCCTGCCCGTTCTTGAAAAGGTGTTTCTGTTCGGCAGTGGAGCAAAAGCCCCGTTCACCGCCAAGATCGGCAGTTTCCCTACAAAACCAACGCAAGCCGTTCTTGGTGCCGCGATGGAACCGCTTGAGGCCTTCATGCTGCGGGTCAAAGATGCGAGGGACGCGCGGCTGGCCCTGATGGCGGCAAACAAGGCCGTGGCGCTGCATGATTTCGCCCGCGCCTTTCTGAAACGGTACGAGACCGCAAAGCAACTGCGCGGCTGGCTTGATTTTGACGACCTGATCCTGAAGGCGCGCGCGTTGCTGCGTGACAAGGCGGTTGCCGCGTGGGTCCTGTATCGGATCGATGGCGGGATCGACCACATTCTGGTGGACGAGGCGCAGGATACGTCGCCCCGACAGTGGGACGTGATCGAGGCGCTGACAGATGAATTCTACAGCGGTTCAGGTGCGCGTACTGATGTTGCCCGGACGCTTTTCGTCGTGGGTGACAAGAAACAGTCCATCTATTCCTTTCAGGGTGCTGACCCGTTGGAGTTTGACCGCAAGAGCGCCGTCTTTGATGATAAGATCAATGCCGCGGGACAATTCTTTCAACACCGCTCACTTGATTATTCTTTCCGGTCCTCAAGTGCCATTTTACGCCTTGTAGACACTGCTTTTGATCCCAGAAGGCGGGCCGATTTCGGTAAGCAGACGCACCATATCGCTTTCAAGGAGGCACTGCCCGGCCGGGTTGACCTGTGGCCTTTGGTGGAGAAGGCCGAAGCAGAGCCGGATCGCTCCTGGACCGATCCACTGGACCGGCGCAGCGCCCAACACCACACCGTTGTCCTTGCCGAACAGATCGCAGCCCAGATCAAGGCGATGACCGACCCTGATAATCCAACCTACATTCCCGATGATGGGCCGCAGAAGGGGACGTTCATCAAACGTCCGGTCCGGGCGGGTGATTTCCTCATATTGGTGCAGCGGCGTTCGGCATTGTTCTCCGAAGTGATCCGGGCCTGCAAGGCCGCTGGATTGCCGATTGCGGGGGCCGACCGCCTTAAGGTCGGCGCGGAACTAGCGGTCAAGGATCTGGCCGCCTTGCTGTCGTTCCTCGCAACCTCCGATGACAGCCTTTCGCTGGCAACTGCGCTGAAATCCCCATTGTTCGGATGGAGCGAACAGGATCTTTTCACCCTCGCCCATCACCGCAAGCAACCGGTCCTTTGGGAAGCCTTGCGAAAGCGGAGCGACGATTATCCAGAAACGCTTGCCATTCTTAGGGACATGCGGTCTCAGGTTGATTTCCTGCGGCCCTACGATCTGATCGAACGCGTTCTGACCCGGCACCGGGGCCGCGAGAGGCTGCTGTCGCGTCTTGGCCCTGAAGCGGAAGACGGGGTCAACGCGATGCTGACCCAAGCGCTGGCATATGAACGCAACGATGTGCCAAGCCTGACCGGGTTCATCGAATGGATGCAGACCGATGATCTTGAAATCAAACGCCAGATAGATTCCGCCTCGAACCAGATCAGGGTGATGACGGTCCATGGCTCCAAAGGTTTGGAGGCGCCCATCGTGGTCCTGCCGGACACCGGCCGACGCGATGTCACAATCAAGGATGAGATCATCAAGCTGGACGGCGTACCGGTCTGGAAGCCCGCAACAGATGATCTTCCGTCAAAGCTGCGCACAACCGTTGATGCAATGAAGGATGCGCAGCAGGCAGAACGCTTGCGACTGCTGTATGTTGCGATGACGCGGGCAGAAAAATGGCTGATGATCGCCGCTGCCGGCGATCTTTCAAAGGACAATACCGCTTGGTACCAGATCGCCGAAGAGGCCATGGGCCACATCAATGCGGTAGAGGTTCCAAGTACCGGGATCAGGCGTTTTCAGGAAGGTGATTGGAACGCGCTTGACGCCGCTGAAACTCCTACAGATGCCATTGTTCGCCCTGTATTAGAGCCTGTTTTTTCACTCCCCGCTCCTGAAGCTGTTGAAATCGATGATGTCCAGTCTCCGTCAGATTTGGGCGGTGCCAAGGCGCTGCCGGGAGATCTGGGAGAAGAGAACGAAGCGGCAAAGGCCTATGGGTCTGTGATGCACAAGCTGCTTGAGATTCTTCCGGGACTGACTGAACCCACGTTTTCTGCCGCCGCACAGGCGATCGCCGCCAAGGCTGCGCCAGACCGGGCCGAGCAGGCCATTGCAGAAGCGCGTTCTGTGATCGAAAATGATATCCTTTGCGATATTTTTGCACCCGATACACTGGTCGAGGTCCCCATCACGGCCAAGGTCGGCGAACGCCGATTGCACGGCGTGGTGGACCGGTTGCGGATCACGGATTCCGTCGTGCAACTGATCGACTACAAGACCAACCGGCACGTCCCGCCGGGCCCTGCCGCCTGCCCGGAAGGGATCCTGCGGCAAATGGGCGCCTACGCGGCGATGCTGTCGCAAATATTTCCCGATCACGAAATCAGAACAGCGGTCCTCTGGACGGCGAACGCGACCCTCATGCCCCTGCCCCACGATCTTGTGACAAAGGCGTTTGCGCAGTCAGATCACCTTGACGTAGGGCAGTCACGTTCCTAGGTTCTGCACAACACAATGTAACGCTTCTCAGGAGAGCATCATGGCCACGGTCGCAGTCACAGACGCAACATTCGACGCCGAAGTTAAGAATTCCGATATCCCCGTTGTGGTGGATTTCTGGGCAGAGTGGTGCGGGCCCTGCAAACAGATCGGCCCAGCGCTTGAGGAGTTGTCAGCCGAGATGGACGGTAAGGTCAAAATCGTCAAAGTGAACGTGGATGAGAACCCGAATTCCCCAGCCCAGATGGGTGTGCGCGGCATTCCGGCCTTGTTTGTTTTCAAGGACGGTCAGGTCGTTTCAAACATGGCCGGCGCCAAGCCAAAGGCCGCGCTGCAAAGCTGGATCGAAGAGTCGATCTAAGCCTTTTGGCAATTGAATATTTCAGAGGCGCTCCAAACGGGGCGCCTTTTTCATTTCATACCGTCAAGGCTTAGTTGCGCGGGCGCTACACTACCGGCCAGCCAAAGCGTCTTAACCGCGATGCAATCTTGTCCTCCGCATCCTCGCGCCCCGCGTTGATCGACTGATCCTGCCAAAACCACCAGATGTACTTGTCATAGGCCGGTGCCAGCGTCGCCACCTTCGCAAAGCTCTTGTCCAGTGCATCCATATCGACCCGTTCCGCGATATGGTGAAAGTCGATCTGACCAAACAAGAGAGCCGGTTTTCCAAAGAAATATCCCGAGAACCCCGCGCCCGAATTCTGGGTTACCACGTAATCGCAGGTGCGCAGATATTGCGCCATATTACCGGTATCGACCGTCAGCCGCGGATGCTTGCGTTCAAGCGCATCAAGATCGGCCAGTTCCTTGCGCGTATAGCTTTCTTTTGGATGCAAGGTTGCCAAGATATTTCGCTTTGGATCGTTTTCTAGGCAGTGTTCAATCATCTCAAGGGGGCTGCAGGCCTGAAAGAGACGTTCGCGCCCCAGTTGCCCCTGCAAAGGCACATAGACAAACCCATCCCGCCTCGCCTTTTGCGGCGCATCACCAAACAGACGGTTTTGCCAGTAGCGGTAGAAACGGGGCGCGTCCTTGGATGCGCATTCCGGATCAAATGTGGCCCGCGCCACATCCCATTGCCAGCGTTGCGCGACCGCCTCGATCTGCCAGAACGGATAGTGATAGACCCGGCGAAAGACCAACCCCCTGTCATTCGGCGGGTTCACCATGTGCGAGAGCGAATATCCGTCTGCTGGCACGTCACTGGCAGGCAATCTGTGGAAGGTCGGGTCAAAGCCCGCCCGCTTCATCACCTTCACCACTAGATTTATGAAATTATGTTCCCCGTTCGCAGCGGAAGTGCGCAAGGGCTCTTCCAGATAGAAACGAAAAGTTGCGTCATGGGTCATGGCAGAACGCTATCTGCTCCGATCCTGTCTCACAACCAGCGCTGCCCTTGTGCCTCTGATCCATGGGGGCCATATACCCACGAAGAACAACGGAGACATACATGGCACAAGACGATTTCCCCGGTTGGCACGGCACCACGATCATCGGCGTGAAAAAGGGCGGTGAAGTGGTGATTGCAGGCGACGGGCAAGTGAGCCTTGGCCAGACTGTCATCAAGGGCACTGCACGCAAGGTGCGCCGTCTTTCGCCCGGCGGGTTCGATGTGGTCGCAGGTTTTGCCGGATCGACGGCAGACGCCTTTACGCTGCTGGAACGGCTTGAGGCCAAGCTGGAGGCGACACCAGGGCAATTGCAACGCGCAAGCGTGGAACTGGCCAAGGACTGGCGCACGGACAAGTACCTGCAAAAGCTCGAAGCGATGCTGATTGTGACCGATGGCAGTGAACTTTTGGTGATCACCGGCGCGGGCGATGTCCTTGAACCCGAACATGACGTGGCCGCCATCGGCTCTGGCGGTAACTACGCGTTGGCTGCCGCGCGCGGCATGATCGACAGCGACCGCGATGCGGAAGGTGTCGCCCGCGACGCGATGGCAATTGCCGCAGACATTTGTGTGTACACCAACGGCAACCTGACCGTGGAGAAAATTTCGAAATGACCGATCTGACCCCCCGCGAAATCGTATCGGAACTGGACCGCTTTATCATTGGTCAGAAAGACGCCAAACGCGCAGTCGCCGTAGCGCTGCGCAACCGGTGGCGTCGCAAGCAACTGGGCGATGACCTGCGCGAGGAAGTCTATCCCAAGAATATCCTGATGATCGGGCCCACCGGTGTCGGCAAGACAGAGATCAGCCGCCGTTTGGCAAAGCTGGCACGCGCGCCGTTCCTCAAGGTTGAAGCCACAAAATTTACCGAAGTCGGTTATGTCGGCCGGGACGTTGAGCAGATCATCCGCGATCTCGTCGATGCCTCAATCGCCATGACACGCGAACACATGCGCGAAGACGTCAAAGCCAAGGCCCACAAAGCTGCCGAAGAACGCGTGATTGACGCCATTGCAGGCACGGAGGCCCGCGAAGGAACGCGCGATATGTTCCGAAAAAAGCTCAAGGACGGTCTGCTGGACGACACGATGATCGATCTCGAGGTCACGGAAACATCCAGCCCTTTTCCGATGATGGAAATCCCCGGTCAGCCCGGCATGGGTGCAGGCATGATGAACCTTGGTGATCTGTTTGGCAAAGCATTGGGCGGGCGCACAACAACCAAGCGGCTGTCTGTCGCCGAAAGCTATGAGATCCTGATTGGTGAGGAAGCGGACAAGCTGCTGGATGACGAAACCGTCACCCGCAACGCTATCGAAGCCGTTGAACAGAACGGCATCGTCTTCCTTGATGAAATCGACAAGGTCTGCGCGCGCTCTGATGCACGCGGCGCCGATGTCAGCCGCGAAGGTGTGCAGCGCGACCTGCTCCCGCTTATCGAAGGAACAACCGTCAGTACAAAGCATGGACCGGTAAAAACCGATCACGTGCTCTTTATCGCATCGGGTGCCTTCCACATTGCCAAACCATCTGACCTTCTGCCCGAATTGCAGGGCCGTTTGCCAATCCGCGTCGAACTGCGGGCGCTGACGGAAGAAGATTTCGTGCGCATTCTGACAGAGACGGACAACGCGCTGACCCTGCAATACACCGCTTTGATGGGAACCGAAGAGGTGACTGTCAGCTTTACTCAGGAAGGTATCGCAGCGCTGGCCAAGATTGCCGCGGATGTGAACCATACGGTCGAGAACATCGGTGCGCGGCGGCTTTATACGGTGATGGAGCGGGTGTTCGAGGAGTTGTCCTTTACCGCCCCGGACCGTGCCGGCGAAAGCATCGAAGTGAACGCAGATTTCGTTGAAAAAAACCTGGGTGAGCTGACCCGCTCTGCCGATCTGAGCCGCTACGTGCTTTGAACGAAAAACGCGCGCCAGTTCCCTGGCGCGCGTTCTGGTTTTCAATGTTTCCGATCAGAATGTGTATTCGACAAAGTCCGTGTTTGTCAGACCGACAAGATCAGACAATTCAGTGATGTTGGCGAATTCGGCAGTCATTGACCGGCTGGATGCCGTGGACCAGTCATTGTCGAACCACAGCTCGCCCTTGCCGGACGTTTGGTTGAAAACCAAGAGATAGGTGTTGGTCGCCCCAACAGAGGTTTGCGTGATCTGATCATTTGTCGCAGCCAATTGAAGCTCAACCAGCTTGTCTGAATCCGCGTTTGTCAGATTGGCAACGGCCTGCAAGTTCTGCACATAGTCATTGGTACTAAGGGCCGTTCCTGCCGAGGTCGCATTGGTGTTGCCAAAATCAACGCGCTCAAGCCCAATCTTGTCCTGACCTGCAACAAAGTCCTGAATCGTATCGGTACTATTCCAGTCCGAGAAGCGGAACTGATCCGATCCGCCGTTGCCCGTCAGGACGTCATTGCCGCCCAAACCATAGAGGATGTCATTGCCAGAACCGCCTTCAATCGCATCCGCCGTGCCAGATCCAGCAATTCGCAATGCACCCGTGGCGCTGGATCCGTCAAGGTTCACACCGGTTTCGAAACCCCTCTCATCAGAGCTTGCCGTGAGCGATACGCCCACCTCGGCTGTGATGGTCAGAGCCTGGGACCCGGAAATGCCAAAGTTGCTTGGGCCGTTCTGGTTGGCGAAGGCAAAGTAATTGTTGCTGCCATTATCCACTGCACGAATGACGTTGGCATTGGTGTTCGTCCCGCTCGAGATGATCTCGACCGAACTGATGTTCGAGTTGCCGAACCCGATGGCTGCCGTGTCATTACCTGTGTTGGTGTCGGAAAGGATCCGCACTTCACCATTCGTTTCACTGTCTGCGCTCAGTTCAAAGGTGAGCGCCTGCCCTGCGGTATCTGCCGCAAAGCGGAGCGCCTCATCACCGCGGCCCACATCGGACTGGAAGACAAACCTGTCATCGCCCGTGACACCAGTGATGTTCAGCCGATTGTCATTTCCGGTCTGACCATCAAAGATGAACGTGTCGATCGTGGTATAATCATTCGCATCAAGACTGGAGGTGCTGTCGGCAGAGCCCAATGCCTCAAACCCATTCGCCGCGTTGACGGAGGTCGCAGAGAGGTTGGTGAACGAGTTGACGACCAGAGTGTCTTCGCCCGCGCCGCCATCCAATGACAACGTATTGGGGTTGTTGAAGAGACTGTTGTTCAAAACAACAGAATCGTCCTGCCCGCTGCCGGTAAATGAGAAATCCGACTGCGTATTACTGCCCGCCCGCAGGTTCAGGCCCCCTCCGGACAAGGCGCTGGCATCTACTGACTTCAGAAGCTCAAAATTATCGATGGTGTCTTCGAGGTTCAGCTGTTGTGTCCCCGTGATCACCAGCGACGCCAGTTCCAGACTGATCATGTTCAGAAAGGATTCTGTGGTCCCACCGGTCTCTATATTTGCGTTCTCAAATCCTGTGTCTGCATTGTTTAACTGCGCATCAGCGATCAAGAACGTAGAGGAAGAATCCTCGGTCCCTGAATCTGCGATAAACAGATCAAAACTGTCGTTGGTTGATGCACTTCGGTCACCCTTGAAGTTCACCCCCACTGCCCCGTCGACATTCTCCATCCGAATGCTGGTTCCGATGTCCAGATTACTAAAACCCGTCAACGTGCTTGGGCCGCTGTCCTTCGCAGTGACTTCGGTCTCGCCCACAATAGCGTTGAAATTAAGAATGAAGATCCCGTTGGACGTTTCATTGGTGACAACAGCCTTTTCCAACCCAGAGGCCGCCGGTGAAACGATTTGTCCCCCGCTCGTGGTTGAAATGACCCGCACATTCAGTGTGTCGGTACCATCCCCCGCCGCGATATTGTCGCTGCTCTGCAACGTTCCACCATTGTTGGCCTCAACTGTCGCCGAATATGTGTCGTCACCAGTGGTGCCTTGGGTGTCTGCAGCGCCACCGCCGCCGCCGGGCTGATCTGTTCCGGTTGTCAGGTTCACGGAAATACCTGCGTGCCGCCACCAAAACTGGCAATGAAGGCATCAGTCGCCGTTGTCGCCGAATCGAGAGAGGCAGGATCAGCCGTGACATTCTTTTGAAGATCCGTTGCTGCAGTCACGTCTGCAGGCGTGAATACATAAGTCGATCCACCCGGAGTGGCATTCAGTTGAGTATAAAAATCCAGACCAGCGGCCACTTTGTTCGCGACGACATCCTGGTCCGGTGATGTTGTTGCACCAGCGATAATCAGGCTGATGGCCTGACCTACGGAAAACTCACCAGAGTTGATCTTTCCAGCCCAAAAGTCCTTGCCAGCCTGATCCGGGGCTCTGTTGAACAGATTGTCATACACCGTGTCAATGAATGTACCCAGATCAACGAGAGTTGGGTTCGGCTGCTGCGCCGGGTCAAAAAACGGATAGTTCGCGCGTGTCTCTGGCTGGGTTGAAAAGTCGACCGCCATCTCTGCCAAGGAAAACCCTCGATCAAACGCACCGATCCAAAAATTCAGGCCAAGCGCGTCTGGCGCCCGGTTATAATAGCCAACATAGAGTTTGATAATTTCATTAATTTCTGCGGCAGTTGCCATTGTTTGGTCCCCCTATCAATCCATCGACGGTATCACGCATTTCTATCCGCGATACGTCTTAATTTGCGCGAGCCTAGCGATATCCAGATTTTGATGAAAAAGTACTGTTCACAGGATAGTTGTGTATGGTCGGTTCGCCTTCAGATGGCAGTATTCTGGACTGCTTAACCTATGCATCAAAGACTTCCAGGTCCTGGCTCTGGTCGTCATATCAAACGCTGGTTTTTGTACCCCAAGACGGTATAAGCGCGAATGGACTATCTCCGCTTCCTCCGCGCCAACTGGCCGTTCCTGCTGGCAGGTTTTCTGCTGACTTTTACGTCGTCATATGGCCAGACCTATTTCATTTCCTTGTTCGCAGGAGAGATCAAAGCGGACTTTGACCTGACAGACGGGCAATGGGGCGGCATCTATACCGTCGGTACCACAGCTTCTGCCCTCGCGATGATCTGGGCCGGGGTATTGACCGACCGGTTTCGCGTCCGGGTCCTTGCGTTGGGCGTGATGTTGGCCTTGGCCGCTGCCTGCATGGCGATGTCCATAAACACATCATGGATCCTATTGATGGGCGTCATTTTCGCGTTGCGGCTGACTGGTCAGGGAATGATGTCGCAGCTTGGCGCTGTTGCCATGGTCCGTTGGTTCGAGGCAACGCGCGGCAAAGCACTGTCATTGTCGTCAATGGGATTTGCAGCCGGGCAGGCCATCTTGCCGGTGGTTTTCGTAGCGCTCTTCGCTGTCGTGCACTGGCGCATGCTTTGGGTGCTGGCAGCGGCTCTTGTCCTGATAACGATCCCCATCTTGCTGATGCTCCTTCGCCAAGAACGCACGCCGCAATCAATGGCCGCCGAAGCACAGATTGCCGGAATGGATGGCCAGCACTGGACACGTGGTCAGATGCTGCGATCAGGATTATTCTTTCTGATGATCCCTATGATTGTAGGCCCGTCAGCGTGGGGAACGGCGTTGTTCTTTCAGCAGGTCCACCTGACGCAGGTCAAAGGCTGGGAGCTGGTGGCCTATGTAGCCCTGATGCCGATTTATACGGTGTCATCCGTGCTCTCCACTTTCCTCTCCGGCTGGGCCATCGATCGCTTTGGCGTCAGCCGGATTGTCCCGTTTCAGATGCTGCCTTTCGCGGCGTCTTTCGCCGTCCTGACTTTTGCCGACACGATTTTTATGGCAGGCGTGGGGCTTGTCATCTTTGGTGTGGGGCAGGGGTTGCAGGCCACGGGTTCTTCGACGTTTTGGGCTGAATACTATGGCACCCGCCATATTGGTTCGATCAAGTCTGTTGCTGCGGCGTTAATGGTCTTTGGGTCAGCCATTGGGCCGGGCATCACGGGTGTGCTGATTGATTTTGGTATCAACTTCCCGGATCAGATGCTGCCCATTGCGGTGTACTATCTGTTCGCTGCCGGTCTCGCGACGATAGGGATCGTTCGCTATCGACCGACGCTGGGTCGTTAACGTTGCCTGCGCAGATAAACATAGTATGCGCCCTGGCCACCGTGACTGACATGCGACTGCGTTACCTGTAGAATGACCGACGAAAGCGGCGGCATCGACAACCATTGGGGCACCTGATGGCGCAAGACACCGTGCCGCACAGGAATCGGCCCACCTTCGTCGCGCTGCTTGCCCTTGCCAGTAATCACCAGAACAAGGCGCTTGCCGCTTTGATGCGCAGACATGATGAACCGGTTCAGAGCAGGATGCGCACGGTCGAGCGTCATGCCGTGCAAATCAATCCGGCCCTCCGGTTTCAGCTTGCCCCGTTTCATCTTGCCGAACGCCTTTTGGTCCATTTGCACCGGGTCACGGTTCAGCCGATCCGGGAGAGAAGGCACAAGATCATGGCCGCTGTGTTTGGATTTGCCTGCCGGTTTTCCCATCAGCACGGTTTTTGATTTGCGTAACGCCGGTGGCGCAGGGGCAGGGGCGTCAATTTCTGGCGTGAAAAGGGATTTTAGGTCCAGCTTCTCGGTGCGGTCCGTGACCTGCCGCCACAATGCCAGATCATCATCGTTCAGTCGGCCGTGTCTGCGGTTGCGCGTCATAGCGCGCTTTCCGGCAGCAAGGCATAGGCACGCTGAATTGGCATTAGTACGACCATGCGACCCGGATCGCGCAACTTGCCCGCATCCTGGCCGGCCTTGTCCCCGGTACCAAAGAAAACATCGGCCCGCTGCGCGCCCTTGATTGCTGAACCTGTATCCTGCGCAATCATCAACCTGCGTAGCGGGTTCTTTCCATCTTTCTCGATCCAGACCGGTGCGCCAAGTTTCACGAAAGCCGGGTCCACTGCGATGCTTCGCATCGCAGTAACGGACCGGTTCATCGCACCAAGAGGCCCTTGATCCGATGGCACCTGACTGACTTCCCGAAAGAACACATATGATGGGTTGTGGAACAACAATTCACGTCCCAGCGCCGGGTTTCGGCGCACCCAGTTCTTGATGACTTCGGCACTTACCTGATGCGCTTGATAAACACCCCGCCGGACCAGTTCGACACCGATAGACCGATAGGGGTGACCGTTTGAACCACGGTATCCCACACGAATGCGGCTTCCGTCCGGCAATTTGATCCGTCCTGACCCCTGAATCTGCAAAAAGAACAATTCGACGGGATCATCGACCCAAGCAATCTCAAGCCCACGGCCCGCCATGACGTCCCCCTCAAGGATGTCGCGGCGCGTCAACCAAGGGTTGGACTCCAATGCCTCATTCGGCATTTTATATACGGGGTACCGGTAACGGGCAGACCGATAACGGTCGCCGTCCAGCTCTGGCTCGAAGTAGCCGGTGAAAAGAGCCTCTTGGCCATCATCAATCAGCACGGGGCGAAAGAACAGCTCGAAAAACTGGCGCGGCTCCGGCTGCGCTTTGGCATAGTTGCACAATGCGGTCCAATCCGGATCCTTCATATCCAGACAAGTGTTCAGAAACACCTTGAGGGCATCGGCGTGGTCATCTTCGGCCCAGCCATCAAGCTGATCGAATTCAAGCACTTCATAAGATACATCGGTGGCGGAGGCAGGCGTCATAGAAACCACGCCTGCCCAAAGCGATGCCACAACCGCATGGCTTAACCGTCTGTAGAGACCAACAGCCAATTCGGATCGTCCGAGCCCATGATGCGGGCAAAGACCCATGTGTCTTTCTGGCGTTTGACCTCGGTCAGGCTGCCCTCAACGATGTCGCCCGCCTCATCCCTAACAGCAGAGGTCAGCTCACCCACAAAGCGGATGGTCATCTCGGATTCGTTGGTATCGGGGTCGATGGACGCATTCACCAGTTCGGTTTCACGCACACCAATGAACTCCGCCTCGATCGTCAGGCCCTGATCTTCTCGGGCTGCGACACCGTCGACAAAGCTTTCGTAGATATCCTCGGAAAGGAACGGCTGGATCTTGTCCAATTCACCGCGTTCATACCCCATGACAATCATCTCATAGGCTTGACGCGCACCACCCAGGAAATCGCTGACACCAAATGATGGCTCAATCCGCTTCATTTCAGCCAGCGCTTTGCCAGCCGGGCTGTCAGCAGGGACGTGGTCCGTTATATCAAGGTCGGGGCCTCCTTCTATAACTTCAAAGGCAGGTCCACTGCTGCGGCGGGCGGTAGTCTGATCAGTCACGGGCGGCTTTTCGAACCCCTCCCGCGTGCCAAGCACATTTTTCAGGCGCAGGATCAGAAATACGGCAATACCGGCCAACACCAGAAGCTGTATCATGGGTGAATTCATCGCTACCTCACGGGGTCAAAACATGGAAACACGTCGCTAGAGACCTTATGTAGGTCTTCGACCGGGGTGAGTCCACCGCACCCCAAGTAAAAGGACGCCTGCCATATGTGGCTTTTGATCGCATTTATCGCTGTTCCCATGATTGAGATCGCCTTGTTCATTCAAATCGGCGGTGCAATCGGGCTTGGATGGACCCTTGCTATTGTTCTGATCACTGCCGTTCTTGGTACCTGGCTGGTCCGCACCCAGGGCGCGATGGCCTTGGGGCAGTTGCGCAGTTCATTCTCGGACATGCGCGACCCGACTGAGCCCCTGGTGCACGGGGCGATGATCCTTTTTGCAGGCGCGCTTTTGCTAACGCCCGGATTTTTCACCGATGCCATTGGATTTTCACTGCTGGTCCCCGGCGTACGCCAAGCAGCGTACAATGCCATCCGCGCGCGGGTGAATGTGCAGACATTTGAAACCGGTAGTCATACCTACAGACAGGATCCGCGTCCTACCGATCCGCAAGGAGACGTAATTGACGCGGAATACCATGAGATCAGCGATACAGCTCAAAATGACAAAGGCTCCTCTGGCTGGACAAAGCATTGAGGGCGCTTTGCCCTTCTGTTAAGCCCGCGTGAATCTATTTTCATGACGGAGACACCGATGGCCGAAGAAGCACCACAACCACCACAGGCGCAAATGCGCGTATTGGGACAATTCATTCGCGATATGTCCTTTGAAAACATTATGGCGCAAAAAGGTGGCGGCGCCGACGTACAGCCGGACGTCGAAGTTCAGGTAAACCTTGATGCGAAAAAGCGCTCAGCGGATCACCAGTACGAAAGCTCCATCAAGCTGAACGTGACATCCAAGGACAAGGGTGGCGACACCACGCTTTTCGTTCTTGAAGTTGATTATGTCGGCATTTTCCACATCGAGAATATCCCCGACGACCAGATCCATCCGTTCCTGCTGATTGAATGCCCGCGCATGATTTTCCCATTCCTGCGCCGGATCGTCAGTGACATCACCCGCGACGGGGGTTTCCCGCCACTGAACCTTGAGAATATCGATTTCGTGTCACTTTACCGAAACGAGATCGCACGCCGTCAGGCGGCAGAAGGTGCGCCCAAGGCGGACGCCTAAACCTTTGACCACAATGCGCCGTCGCCCAGCTTGCTGACAAACTCGGCATGGGCGGCGGCTTCTTTTTCCGAAATCCGCGATGGCAAGGGCGTTGCCCGTGGTTTTGGCGTCCACTGAACAGCCGCCTGTCCTGTAGCGCCAGAAGATTGCGTCGACAGCGCGAAGTCAGGCTGCCGTCCGCCAATCAGTTCCAGATAAACTTCGGCAAGAATTTCGCTGTCAAGCAAGGCCCCGTGCAAAGTACGGGACGAGTTGTCGATGTTGAACCGGCGGCACAGGGCATCCAGGGAAGCTGGGGAACCGGGGAACCGTTTGCGCGCAATGGCGAGCGTGTCAATCGCCTGCTCCCACGGGATTTGCGGCAGGTTCATCCACTTTAGTTCGGCGTTCAGAAACTTGATATCGAAAGCGGCGTTATGGATGACCAGCTTGGCGTCCCCGATGAAATCTAGAAAGGCGCGGCCGACTTCCGCGAATTTTGGCTTGTCGCGCAGGAAATCGTCGCCCAGTCCGTGCACCTCGAAAGCATCCTGGGGCATTGCCCGTTCGGGATTGATGTATTGGTGATACGTCCGGCCCGTTGCCACGTGACCCATCAGTTCTACCGCGCCAATCTCGACAATCCGGTCGCCTGTTTCAGGGTCAAACCCCGTCGTTTCAGTGTCGAGAACAACCTCACGCATTCTTCAATTTCTCCCGGATGTCTTGCACCACAGAATGCACCTGCTCTTTCGCGTGTTCAATCGTATCTGTTTCGATCACATAGTCTGATCGCGCGCATTTCTCCGATGCAGGCAGTTGCTTGGCCTTGATCGCTTCAAACTGTGCTTCGGTCATCGTGCCGCGCTCCATGACGCGATCCCTTTGGGTGGCGTCATCGACGGTGACACAGGCAACCGCGTCAACACGTGTGTTGCCGCCGGTCTCAAACAGCAAGGGTATATCGAGGACGACAATGTCGGAGGTTGCCTGCGCGATGAAGGCGGCACGGTCCTGTCCGACCAACGGGTGCACGATGCTTTCAATCTTTTTCAGAGCGGCAGGATCACGCCCGATGATCTCTTTCAGCTTTGATCGGGAAACAGCACCATCTGCGATGGATTCCGGGAATGCCTCGCGAAGCGGCGCAACTGCAGCGCCTCCCTTCGCATAAAGTCGGTGCACGGCCGCGTCCGCGTCCCAAAGCGCGCAACCCTCTTCAACGAACATCTGCGCCGTCGTCGATTTGCCCATGCCAATGGAACCGGTCAACCCAAGCAAGAACATCAACGCAACGCCGCTGCACGCGTGGCGCGGTCCACTTCGGGGCGTTTGCCAAACCAACGTTCGAACGCTGGTACGGCCTGATGCAGCAACATACCCAACCCATCGACGGTCACACACCCGGCTTCCTCGGCCGCTTCCAGCAGCTTGGTCTTGAGCGGTGCGTAAACAAGATCAGTGACAACAGACTCCTTGCGCAATCCGTCCAGCGGCACGCGCATCTCTCCCTTGCCGATCATGCCAAGTGACGTGGTGTTCACGACCAAAGCAGCGTTATCCAGCATGTTACCGGCCTGCACCCAATCGAAAATGCGCACTCGGCTGCCGAAATCCGACTTCAGCTTCTCTGCACGCACGCGCGTTCGGTTCGACAGCATGATCTCTGGCACACCGGCATCCAGCAAGGACGCGATCACCGCACGCGCGGCACCTCCGGCACCCAAGACGGCGGCTGGCCCTGATTTTGGCGTCCAGTTCGGCGCGCCGGTTTTGAGGTTCTCAAGAAACCCATAGCCATCCGTGTTGTCCGCGTGAATCTTGCCGTCCTTGCGGAAGATCAACGTGTTGGCAGCGCCGATCAGGATCGCGCGATCAGTGACCAGATCAGCGATGGAAAGGATCGCCTCCTTGTGCGGGATGGTGACGTTGACGCCGACGAAACCCATCTTGGGCAAGGTCCGCACGACGTCTTCCAGATCCTGTGCCACCACATCCATCGGAATATAGTAGCCCTCGATCCCATAAGTCTTGAGCCAGTGTCGGTGAAGCTGCGGTGATTTGGAGTGTGCAATGGGGGAGCCTATGACCCCTGCCAGCGGTATTTTGGGCAAATTCATGTGGAGAGATCCCCGCGCAACGTCAGATAATTCAGTAGTTCAAGAAGTGGCATACCCAGCACATGAAAGTAATCCCCTTCGATACCAGTGAAAAGGCGCACGCCTTCTTCTTCCAGTTTGTAGCACCCGACCGCATGGCGAATGCTATCCCAGTTCCGGGTCACATAATCTTGAATGTAATCATCGCTCAGTTCGCGAATGCGCAGACGTACTTGACCGATCTGACGCCAGATTGGTTTGCCGTCTTCACAGATCACGGCCGCAGAAAGCAATGTATGACGGTCGTTGCTAAGGCTGCGCAGCTGATCACACGCATCTTCGGGACTGATGGGTTTCGACAACATCAGGCCCCTATGATCGAGCACCTGATCGCACCCTAAAACCAGTGCACCTGGATTTTTTTCACTTACCTTGCGCGCCTTCATCTCGGCCACGGTATCCGCAATGTCCCGCGGCGGCGCATCTTCAGCCAAGAGTGCCTGCTTGATCATCTCCTCATCAACCTTGGGCGCTTGAACGTCAAAGGGGACACAGGCCTGGTGCAGCAACTGCGCTCTGATGGTTGACCCCGAAGCGAGGATAAGAGGCTGCGGCATGGGGATAACCTTGTGAGTTTGATTAAGAAGTTATTAGGAACTTCTAGTGCAAAATCTGACGGATTGGCACAAGGCCGATACTTTCGAGAGATGTTCATTTTTCGCGCGGGTTTTCTCCTGCGTGGAAAAGCATAACTTGTGTACCGGGAGGAATCGGGTCCCGTCTGTGAAATCCTATTTTTATACATAGTAGCTGGTGATCGTTTTTAATTTAACTATCTGATAAAAATGGTAAATATTGTATTTACACGGTTTTATACCCTGACTGGGGATGAAACCTGTCCTCTGGGGGACAACGCTGGGATAAAGCGTTAATCCACAGAAATCCTTCTCCCTACTAACAACATCATCTTTCTTCTTTTCTTAATTATTATAAGAAGGGCACAGAACACGGAGTGGGATATGTACGACTTCCTTGCCCTCGCTTACCCATGGGTCAAAGCGTTTCATATCGTATCCGTGATTTCATGGATGGCGGCGTTGTTCTATCTGCCCCGTCTGTTTGTCCATCATACCGAACGCGCGGGGCTTGAAGGTGAGACCCACGAAATCTTTACGATGATGGAATTCAAGCTGGCAACGGTGATCATGCGCCCAGCCATGCATGCAACCTGGATTGCCGGTCTGGTGCTGGTCTTTACGCCGGGGATCGTTGATTGGTCTATGGTTTGGCCCTGGCTGAAGGGCGCAAGCGTGATTGGTATGATCCTCTTTCACATCTGGCTTATCCAACGCATGAAGGCATTCCAAAGGGGCGAGAATACACTGACCGGTCGGCAGTACCGGATGATGAACGAGGTGCCGACGGTGTTGATGCTTGTCATCGTGTTTTCGGTCGTCGTGAAATTCTGATTTGTTGACTCGTTCCTGACCCGCGCTTATATCTCTCGAACCGCCCCGTCCGGGGATGGTGCCTAGCTATTTCATTCTAATACCCACCAGCCCGCGATCATGCTTGGGCTGCACAGGATTGTTCCATGACAACTGACACTCTGAATCTTGCCGATCTCAAGGCACAAACACCCAAGAACCTTCTTGCTATGGCGGAAGAGCTTGAGATTGAAAACGCCTCCACCATGCGTAAGGGTGAGATGATGTTCCAGATCCTGCGCGAACGCGCGGACGAGGGATGGGAGATTTCAGGCGATGGTGTGCTTGAGGTTTTGCAGGACGGTTTTGGGTTCCTGCGGTCACCCGAGGCGAACTATCTGCCAGGTCCCGATGATATTTACCTATCACCAGAGATGATCCGCCAATGGTCCCTGCGGACCGGGGACACCATTGAGGGGCTGATCAAGGCACCCGACGATAACGAACGGTATTTCGCTCTGACCGAAGTGACAAAGATCAACTTCGAAGAGCCAGAGAAGGCGCGCCACAAGGTGGCCTTTGAAAACCTCACGCCGCTTTACCCGGACGAACGTCTGACGATGGAAGTCGATGATCCCACGATCAAGGACAAATCAGCCCGTGTGATTGATCTGGTCGCACCCATCGGCAAGGGACAGCGTTCCCTGATTGTGGCGCCGCCGCGTACGGGTAAGACAGTGATCCTGCAGAACATCGCCAACTCGATCGAAAAGAACCATCCGGAGTGCTATCTGATTGTTCTGCTGATCGATGAACGACCCGAAGAAGTTACCGACATGCAGCGTTCGGTGAAGGGCGAGGTTGTATCATCGACCTTCGATGAACCGGCAACACGTCACGTCGCCGTGTCCGATATGGTGATCGAAAAGGCAAAGCGTCTGGTTGAACACAAGCGCGACGTGGTGATCCTGCTCGATTCCATCACGCGTCTTGGTCGCGCGTTCAACACTGTCGTGCCATCCTCTGGTAAGGTTCTGACCGGTGGTGTGGATGCCAACGCGTTGCAGCGTCCCAAGCGCTTCTTTGGTGCGGCACGAAATATCGAAGAGGGTGGATCGCTCACCATTATCGCCACGGCTCTGATCGACACCGGCTCGCGGATGGACGAGGTGATCTTCGAAGAATTCAAAGGCACCGGTAACTCTGAAATTGTTCTTGATCGCAAGATTGCGGACAAGCGCGTGTTCCCGGCCATCGACATTCTCAAATCCGGTACACGGAAAGAAGACCTGTTGGTCGACAAGATCGATCTGCAAAAGACGTTTGTGCTGCGTCGGATTCTTAACCCGATGGGGACAACGGATGCGATCGAATTCCTGTTGGGCAAGCTGAAGCAGACCAAGACAAACTCGGACTTCTTCGATTCAATGAACACCTGATTGTTATTTAATAACAAAAGGTTAAATGAAAATGGCGACGATTTTTGCCCAAGCGACCGCTTCGGGGCGTGCAGGTGTGTCCGTTGTACGTATTTCAGGCCCTGCCGCGCTTGAAATCAGTGCAAAGCTGGCTGGCCAGTTGCCACCGTCACATCAGGCCGCGCTGCGAACGATCCGGACGGCGGACGGCGATGTGATCGACCGTGCGCTTGTGTTGCCATTCCATGGACCAAACAGTTTTACCGGCGAAGACGTGGTCGAGCTTCATCTTCACGGCAGCATCGCTGTTGTTGACGCTGTCCTGAAATCGCTTGGCAGGTTTCCGGATGCGCGCCTTGCTGAAGCCGGAGAGTTCACACGACGTGCCCTTGAGAACGAAAGGCTGGATCTTGCGCAGGTCGAAGGGCTTGCCGATCTCATAGATGCTGAGACAGAAGCACAGCGTAAACAGGCCCTGCGTGTGTTGTCGGGGCATCTGGGAGACCTTGTTGAAGGTTGGCGCAGTGATTTGATCCGTGCGGCGGCGCTGTTGGAAGCGACGATTGATTTCGCAGATGAGGAGGTGCCAGTTGATGTGACGCCGGAAGTCAGGGCGCTTCTCTCCGGTGTAACAGATCAATTGGCAAAGGAAGTCGAAGGATCAAGGGTTGCTGAACGGATCCGGTTAGGTTTTGAGGTTGCCATTGTCGGCGCGCCGAATGCTGGAAAATCAACGTTGCTGAACGCGTTGGCAGGTCGCGATGCTGCGATCACTTCTGAGGTTGCTGGAACGACGAGGGATATTGTTGAAGTGCGGATGGATCTTGAAGGTTTGCCGGTAACGTTGCTGGATACCGCTGGACTGCGAGAAAGTGATGATGTCGTTGAAACCATCGGGGTAGAGCGCGCTATTAGCCGAGCCCGGTCATCTGACCTGCGTATTTTCCTTGCGCACGAGAATGAAGAGCTGATGCTGGCACCATCTGAGGGGGACATCATTGTTCATCCCAAGGCGGATGTATTTCCGGACCAACGGAATGCTATTTCCGGCAAGACGGGTGAAGGTATCGCGGAACTTGTTTCAAAGGTGACGCAAGAGTTGAAAACCCGTAGTCTGGCCGCAGGTGTCGCTACGCATGAGCGGCATAGGATGGCGATGGTATCTGCCCTTGAGAAGTTGAAGAGCGCGCAAGATGTAGTGGAGCGTGGGGTTGAATACTACGATATCGGGTCTGAAGAATTGAGATCGGCGGTACGATCCTTGGAAGCGGTCGTCGGAAGAATTGGCGTCGAAGATTTGCTGGATGAGATCTTTTCCAGCTTTTGCATAGGTAAGTGATGGAGTGTTTCACGTGAAACATTTTGAGGTTGTCGTCATCGGCGGTGGTCATGCCGGGACCGAAGCGGCGCATGCGGCCGCGCGCATGGGTGCTGAAACGGCTCTCGTAACGATGTCCAAAAATGACATTGGGGTGATGTCCTGTAATCCAGCCATCGGCGGCTTGGGAAAAGGGCATCTTGTGCGCGAGATTGATGCGATGGATGGCGTGATGGCGCGGGTTGCAGATAAGGCTGGCATTCAGTTCAGATTGCTGAACCGTCGCAAAGGCCCGGCCGTTCAGGGCCCGCGTGCACAGGCAGACCGCAAGATCTATCGTGAGGCCATGCTGACCGAGACGCTGGCGCGTCCAAACCTTGAGATCATTGAAGGCGAAGTGACAGACCTGATCATTGAGAATGACAGGATCTGTGGAGTGGAGTTGGCCAACAACGAGTTGATTAAGGCAGGATCGGTCATCCTTACCACCGGGACGTTCCTTCGTGGTGTGATCCATATCGGGGATGTCTCCCGCTCTGGCGGGCGAATGGGAGACAAGGCGTCAAATAAGCTGGCGGACCGGATGGATGGCTTTGATCTCCCCTTGGGTCGTCTCAAGACAGGAACGCCGCCGAGGCTTGATGGGCGAACAATTGATTGGACCGATCTAGAAAGCCAGCCCGGAGATGACGAGCCAACGTTGTTCTCTTTTATGTCGTCCAGCACGTCGGCCAAGCAAATCTCTTGTGGCATCACGCATACGAACGAAGCGACGCACGAGATTATTCGTACGAACCTGAAGCGGTCAGCCATGTACGGCGGCCATATCGATGGGATTGGTCCGCGCTATTGCCCGTCGATCGAAGATAAGATCGTTCGCTTTGCGGATAAGACGTCTCATCAAATTTTTCTTGAGCCGGAGGGCGTTGATGATCACACAATCTATCCCAACGGGATTTCTACATCATTGCCGGAAGAGATTCAGGCAGCCTATGTCCACTCCATAAAGGGTCTTGAGGAAGCGGTGATCCTGCAGCCAGGGTATGCGATTGAATATGATTATGTCGACCCAAGGGCACTGAAAAGCACACTAGAGCTAAGGTCAATTCACGGGCTTTACCTTGCCGGGCAGATCAATGGCACGACGGGCTATGAAGAGGCTGCTGCACAAGGGCTTGTTGCCGGGCTCAACGCGGCTTGTGTATCCCAAGGCAAACCTCCGGTGACTTTTAGCCGTGCAGAGAGTTATATTGGCGTAATGATAGATGACCTTGTCACCCGCGGTGTCAGTGAGCCCTACCGGATGTTTACGTCACGGGCTGAATTTCGTTTGTCATTGCGTGCTGACAACGCGGATCAAAGACTGACGCCTCTGGCGATTGAATTGGGCTGCGTGTCAACAGATCGCCAGGAACTGTTCGAAGCAAAGGCGGCGAAGCTGGAAGATGCCAAAACATTACTGACTGAGAAAACCTTTACGCCATCTGAAGCCGCGCATAGTGGTATTTCCGTCAGCCAGGACGGTACGCGCCGCACTGCGTTCCAATTGCTGTCGTTTCCTGATGCAAAATTTGACGACATCATTCCGCTACACCCATCGCTCGAGGCAGTAGAACCAGAGATTCGAAAACAGATCGAACGGGATGCGCTGTATTCCAACTATCTGTCGCGACAGAAGGCGGAGATTGAAAAGCTCAAGAAAGATGAGGCGCACCGGATCCCGGATGGTTTTGACTATCTTGGGCTAGAGGGGCTTTCTAATGAGTTGAAGGCCAAGCTAAACGCTGCGCAGCCAGAGACATTGGCGCAAGCGGCCCGTATTGATGGCGTAACTCCGGCAGCACTGACTTTGATTCTTGCCCGTCTGCGGCGTGAGACAAGCAAGAAGTCAGCGTGATGCAAAGCGATGATCTAAATGTTTCACGTGAAACATTTGCAAAGCTGGAAGCTTTTTCGGACTTGGTGCTTAAGTGGACGCCTAAAATAAACCTGATATCAAAGCAAAGTATGCAGGATCTCTGGAGTCGGCATATTGTGGATTCTGCCCAACTCTATGATCTGGCGCCACCATTTGAAAGGTGGGTCGACCTTGGGAGTGGCGGCGGATTTCCGGGGATTGTTTTAAGCATCCTTGGTCAGGACGATAGGATCGAACGCGAGTTCATCCTTGTAGAAAGCGACCAGAGAAAATGTACATTTCTGCGCACGGCAATTCGCGAGTTGAACCTGCAGGCAAGGGTTATCTCTGATAGAATTGAAAATGTCCCGCCTCTTGCCGCAGATATTGTTTCTGGGCGCGCGCTCGCTGACTTGAGTGTTCTTCTTGGGTTTGCTGAACGGCACCTGAAGCCCGGAGGCACAGCCCTTTTCCCGAAGGGCGCAAAATGGTCGACCGAGGATGAAGCCGCACGAACTGAGTGGTCTTATCATTGCGATGCTATTACAAGCAAAACAAACCCCGATGCTGCTGTCTTGAAGATCAAGGATATCAAACGTGTCTGACCTTTCCCGCCCAAAAGGACCCAAGATTATCGCGGTAGCGAACCAGAAAGGTGGCGTTGGAAAAACAACGACGACAATCAATCTTGCGGCGGGTTTGGTTGAACATGGCAAACGTGTTTTGCTGGTCGACCTTGACCCACAGGGGAATGCATCGACAGGATTGGGTGTTGAACTGGATGACCGGGAATTCACCACTTACGAATTGCTGTTGGAAGATCTTGATCTGAATGATGTGATCCAGGAAACGGAATACCCGGGTCTTTGTATTATTCCGGCGACGGTCGACCTCAGCTCGGCTGATATTGAGCTGCTTTCAGCGGAAAAGCGGAGCTTCCTGCTGCATGATGCTTTGCGGCAAACACAGATGGACGCCTTCGAATTTGACTACATTCTGATCGATTGCCCGCCTTCATTGAACCTTCTAACGGTAAACGCCATGATTGCTGCGCATTCTGTTCTGGTCCCGCTGCAAAGCGAATTTTTTGCCTTGGAGGGTTTGAGCCAGCTGATGATGACCATCCGTGAGGTTCGTCAGAGCGGAAACAAGGAATTGCGTATCGAAGGTGTTGTGCTAACCATGTACGATAAACGCAACAACTTGTCTCAGCAGGTAGAGCATGACGCACGGAGCAACCTTGGTGATCTGGTGTTCAAAACCGTGATCCCACGAAATGTCCGGGTGAGCGAAGCACCTAGTTTTGCAATGCCAGTGTTGGCTTATGATAGTCAGTCCAAAGGTGCGACAGCCTATCGGGCGTTGGCAGATGAGATTATCAAGAATAACAAGGTTTAGAGGTAAGAGATGGTAGACAAACCAGATAGAAAACGTGGCTTGGGCCGCGGATTGTCTGCCTTGATGGCAGATGTTGCAGAAACTGAAGCGGTTGCGGCCAAAGGTCCAGCCGCTGCTGAGCAGATGATCCCAATTGAACGGATTTCACCAAATCCTGAACAGCCCAGAAAGCGGTTTGAGAAAGGTGATTTGGATGATCTGGCCGCGTCGATCCGGGAGAAAGGGGTGATCCAACCGCTGATTGTCCGGACAAGGGATGATGGGAGTTTTGAGATTGTCGCTGGTGAACGCCGTTGGCGCGCTGCACAGTTAGCGCAACTGCATGAACTGCCTGTCATCGTGCGGGACTTCACCGATGTTGAGGTTCTTGAGGTCGCGATCATCGAGAATATCCAACGCGCCGACCTGAACGCCATTGAAGAGGCCGCCGGGTACCGCCAGCTGATGGACAAGTTTGGCCATACCCAAGAGAAGATGGCGGAGGCTTTGGGCAAAAGCAGAAGCCATATTGCAAACCTCCTGCGCCTGCTGAACCTGCCTGAATCGGTTATCGATATGGTACGTGATGGAGAGTTGAGCGCTGGACACGCTCGCGCACTTATTCCAGCACAGGACCCGCTAAAGCTGGCGCGGCAGATCGTTAAAGGCGGGCTGTCGGTTCGCGCGACTGAAGCCCTCGTTAAAAAGGAAGCATCAGCCGGAACAGAGACTGAAACGAAGGCTCGGCCATCTTCTGTAAAAGATGAGAAGGATGCAGATACGAAGGCGCTGGAGGGCGATTTGTCAGCCTCAGTCGGGATGAAAGTTCGAATTGATCACAAGCCCGGGCAGGAGGGTGGCCAATTGACTGTGCAATACAAGAGCCTTGATGAGCTTGATACCCTATGCCGCATGTTGAGCGGGGGTTAATCGGGTAGCAACGCCTCGATTACAGCGTTTAGAACCATAAGTCCTTGATTCGTAACCATTAATCTTGAACCGACCATCTCAATCATGGTGATCTCCTTCAGTCGGTGGAGTTTTTCGTCAGAAATTGGTGTACCGGCGAGGGATGTGTAACGATCAAGGCAAATCCCTTCCTTGAGGCGGAGGCCCATGAGCAAAAATTCTGTCGCTTGATCGTCCTTTGACAGCAGCGTGCGTGGTTTCTCTGTCTGGCTCAACCCAATGCCTTCAAGCCATCGATTGGGATTTCTGAAGCATTCGGTTGCCCATTTTCCACCATCAACAGTTAGCCGTCCATGCGCACCTGGACCGATCCCAATGTAATCCCCATAGCGCCAGTAGATCAAATTGTGCCGCGATTGCGCCCCGTCACGCGCATGGTTTGAAACCTCATATGCGGGCATTCCCATTGCGCCGCAAATATCCTGCGTTGCGGTGAACATATCCGCCCCAAGGTCTTCATCCGGCAAACCCAGCAGTTTTCCACGCGCATAGCGATCGCCAAATGCCGTCCCGTTTTCAATCGTGAGCTGGTAGAGCGATATGTGGTCTATCGCGAGGGTCAGAGCCTGTTTTAGCTCAGCTTCCCATGCGGAAAGGGTTTGATTCTGACGCCCATAAATCAGATCAAAACTGACACGCTCAAAATGTGTTCGGGCGATATCAAATGCAGCGAGCGCCTCATTGGCCGTGTGGAGGCGTCCAAGCCTTTTCAGATCTTCGTCATTCAGCGCCTGTATCCCCATCGACACCCGGGATACCCCAGCTTGACGGAACGCGGCAAATCGGCCGGCCTCTACCGACCCTGGGTTCGCTTCAAGCGTGATTTCAAGATCATTTGCCGTGGGCCAGTGTTTCCTGATCGCCGCTATGATGTCGGCAACTGTCTGCGGATCCATCAGGCTTGGGGTGCCGCCGCCAAAAAAAACTGCATTAAGCACTCGGCCCGAGGTTTCCCGCGCGGCCCCCTCAAGTTCTATCAGATAGGCATCGCGCCAGGCACGTTGATCAATGCTGCGGCTGACGTGACTGTTAAAGTCACAATAGGGGCACTTCGCCTCGCAGAATGGCCAATGAATATAGAGGCCAAAGCCGCCGTGTTGCCAGTCTTCAGTCAAAACAACCCTTGATCAGCTTGGCGAAAACATCGCTCCGGTGGCTGATGGCATTTTTTTCATCGAACGTCATTTCGGCGAATGTTTTGTCATGTCCGTCTGGTTGAAACATCGGATCATAGCCATGACCAAGTTTCCCGCGAAGCGGCCAGACCAAGGTTCCGTTGACTGTCCCGGCAAAAACCTCGTCATGTCCGTCGGGCCATGCGAGCACCATTGTCGCGCAGAAACGGGCACGGCGGGGATGTGGGGCGTTTTTCTCTTCAAGCAAATCGTGGGTTTTGGTCATCGCCATCAGGAAATCGCGGCCGTTGGGTGTTTCTGCCCAATCGGCGGTGTACACACCGGGCGCTCCGTCCAGCGCCTCAACCTCGATTCCAGAATCATCGGCGAGTGCGGGAATACCGGTCGATTGCGCCGCTGCATGCGCCTTGATCCGGGCGTTGCCGACAAAGGTGTTTTCGGTCTCTTCCGGCTCGTCCAGATTCATTTCGGCAGCACCGACAACTGAAACCCTATGCGGCGCGAACAGTTCTTTCAGCTCTTCCAGTTTGCCAGCGTTATGGGTGGCGAAGAGAATCCGTTTGTCAGTGAACTTGCGGGTCACGCGGCGGCGTCTTTCTGGATCGCGACCAATTCCGAGACACCTTTTTCTGCAAGGTCCATCAGTTCGTTCATCTGATCGCGGGAATAGGTGGAGCCTTCGGCGCTCATCTGGACTTCGATCAGACGCCTGGACCCGGTCATGATAAAGTTACCATCAACACCGGCCTCCGAATCCTCGGGATAATCAAGGTCAAGCACAGGCTGGCCCGCGTAAATCCCACAACTGATGGCGGCAACCGGGTCAACCAAAGGGTCGCTGACCACGTCGCCTGCTTTCATCAGTTTGTTCACCGCCAGACGCAGGGCAATCCAGCCCCCGGTGATGGAAGCACAGCGTGTTCCGCCATCTGCCTGCAACACATCACAGTCTACGGTGATTTGACGCTCTCCCAACGCGACACGGTCAACACCCGCGCGCAAGGACCGTCCAATCAGGCGCTGGATTTCAACGGTACGCCCACCTTGTTTTCCAGCTGCGGCCTCGCGCCGCATACGGGTGTTCGTGGCACGGGGCAGCATCCCGTACTCCGCAGTGACCCAACCCAGACCGGAACCCTTGATAAACGGCGGCACCCGGTCTTCGATTGTCGCGGTGCAGAGGACATGGGTATCTCCCATCTTAATCAGCGCAGATCCTTCGGCATGCTTGGTAAAGCCTACTTCAACAGATACAGCGCGCATTTCATCAAGATTTCGGCCAGAGGGACGCATGAGTAAGATCCTTTTTGATGTTAGCCGGGGATACTCCTCTCGCAACGCAGGATGCAACCCCGATTGACGTTTGGCCCAAGTGCACCTTTATTACAGATACCATGAACATTCCAAAAACTGACGCTTCTGATTTGCTGCAAGAGATGAACGAACGCTCGCGCGAGGTATTTCGCCGCGTGGTCGAAGGCTATCTGGCAAGCGGTGACCCGGTCGGGTCGCGCACCCTGACCCGTGATTTCAGCGAAAAGGTCAGCGCCGCCACGATCCGCAACGTGATGCAGGACCTTGAGTATATGGGTGTTCTGGGGTCACCACACATCAGCGCAGGACGGATTCCAACGCAACTGGGCCTGCGGATGTTCGTGGACAGCATGATTGAACTGGGCGATCCGACAGAGACGGACCGCGAGAAAATCGACGCGACCCTTGGCGATAATGCCTCTGACGTCAGTGGTCTGCTTGACCGCGTCGGGTCTGCCCTGTCCGGCGTCACGCAAGGCGCGTCACTGGTACTGACGCCCAAACATGAGGCCCCGATCAAGCACATCGAGTTCGTGTCGCTGTCACAGGACCGTGCGCTTGTGGTTCTGGTGTTCTCAGATGGCCATGTGGAAAACCGGTTGTTCACGCCACCCGTGGGTCAGACCCCAAGCTCAATGCGGGAGGCCGCGAATTTTCTGAATGCGATCGTCGAAGGGAAGACGATCAGCGAAGTCCAGCGGACGATCGCACAAGAGATCGCGCATCGACGGCAAGAGATCGACATTCTGGCGCAACAGCTTGTGGAAAGCGGTCTCGCGCTGTGGCAGGGCGATGATGAGAATTCCGAGAGGCTGATCGTGCGGGGCAGATCGAATCTGCTGGAAGGTGAGGCCGAGGAAGAAGACCTTGCCCGGATCAAAAGCCTGTTTGACGATCTGGAACGCAAGCGCGACATCGCGGAATTCCTAGAATTGGCGGAAGAAGGCGAGGGTGTACGCATTTTTATCGGCTCAGAGAACAAACTTTTCTCACTTTCGGGTTCCTCTCTGGTCGTTTCCCCTTATATGAACTCTGACCGAAAGGTGATCGGAGCGGTTGGGGTCATCGGACCTACACGCCTGAACTACGGGCGGATCGTGCCGATCGTGAATTACACAGCACAGCTGGTGGGCAAATTGGTGTCCGACCGCAGCTAGAGGTGAAAAATGGCAGAACCGAGAGAGAACGAATTTCT
>Ga0316197_10000163_pt1 | contig 49957 bp, 47 predicted proteins | sample OudBiesiAoxic_MG_FD_204939 | JGI IMG/M metagenome (GOLD analysis project Ga0316197, IMG submission 204939) | Coastal sediment microbial communities from Oude Bieten Haven, Netherlands - site A oxic | ecosystem: Environmental > Aquatic > Marine > Coastal > Sediment | place: Netherlands... | reverse complement strand
ATGGCATCTTCAGCCGAAAAGTCCAGAGGCTATGCCGTTAAAAGCGCTTATTTTCGAAAGTAATCGCAGTTTATTAATATTTTGCGCATTTAAGCGCCTGCTACTCTTTCGTGTCGCCCAAGCGAGTGTTTTCGGCGCGTATTTGCTGATTTAAGGCCCATGCAAACTGCACACCCGAAAACACAATCCCGTTCAGCACCCAGAACGCGACGGTTGCCATAACGCCGATATCGGATGTTCCGATCAAATGGCGCAGGTTGGCCACGTTGAAGAAGATAATCATAGCCACAAAAGCCAGTGAAATACCAAATCCATTCAACGCACTGACGACATAAAGTCTCACTATTCGTGGCATAATACCCTTCCTTCCGCTGCAGCTGTATCTAACTCCGTCAGCAAACCGGACAAGAGCCTAAAACGCTTCGGGGCGGGCCTCGCGTGCCATGTGGTCCAGCACAGCATTTACGAACTTGGGCTCTTTGCCATCCTCAAAAAATGCGCGTGCTACATCAACATATTCATTGATGACGACCTTTGGTGGCGTCGATGCCACACCCAATTCACCACCCGCAGCACGAAAAAGCGCACGTAGCGTAGGATCAATCCGCCCCAAGGGCCATTTGGCTACCAGTGCACGGTCGGTCATCTGATCAATGGGTGCTTGATAGTTGACCGCGCGCTCCAGAACTTCTTCGAAAAGTTCAATGTCGCCATCCAGCATTTCCGCGCCATCATAGGTCGCACCAAAGCGGTGGTCGAGGAACTCTCGTTTGACCGCTTCCAGTGTTTGGCTTGAATGCTCCATCTGGAAAAGTGCCTGAACAGCATAAAGCCGTGCCGCAGACTTCATTTTGCGGCGCTGATTTCCAGAAAGATTGCCGTGTACCGTGCTCATGCAGTTTTTGTTCCATCTGTGGTCGAGGCCATCAAAGTGTCCTGCCCTGCTGGCTTGAAACCGATGCCTTTGCTCTCGGAGGCCCACTTACGGGCCAGCGATACCAGATGCAAGGCTGCGGCCGCGGCCCCGCCACCTTTGTTTTGACCGTCCACGTCTGCGCGCGCCTCGGCTTGCGCCATTGTCTCAACCGTCAGAATGCCGTTGCCGATACAAAGCCCTTGCAATCCAAGCAGTTGCAAGGCACGGCTGCTGTCATTGCACACCGTGTCATAATGCGTGGTCTCTCCACGGATGACACAGCCAAGCGCCACGTATCCATCAAAATTGCTGCAGCGTTCTGCAATCCCGATCGCGGTTGGCACTTCAAGAGCACCTGGCACTTCAATCAGCTCCCATGTGCCTCCGGCTGCATCGATCTCGGCCTTGGCACCGGCCACAAGATTATCGGCTATGGCCTTGTAATAGGGCGCCACCACGATCAGGATTTTTACCGGTTTGTCGAACGCGGGGCGTGGCAGGATGTAGTGTTCTTGGTGTGCGGCCATTCTCTATTCCTTTGTAATCGGGCGCGTGCCGACAATAGACAGGTTATACGCCTCAAGACCCAGATATTTGGTTTGAGGGCTATCCGTCAGCAAAACGAGATCCCGCAGCCCCATCGTTGACATGATCTGAGCCCCAACGCCTGTACGCTTGATGGTCCTGGGGCCTTCGTCGTCATCCCCTTCCAGACGCAATTTCGGGTTAGGCTCACGAAAGAGCAACACAGCGCCCCGCCCCTCTTTTGCAATGATCCGCATCGCGCGTGGTAGCTCGTCAACCGCGCTGGGTCCAAGCCCCAGAACGTCTTCGAGCGCGTTCAACGCGTGGGTGCGTACCAGAACCGGTTCAGGTGTGGTCAGATCGCCCTTAGACAACATCACGTGGTCCGTGCCGGTTATCTGATCCGCAAAAATCCGCATGGTCCATTCGCCACCATACTCGGATGTGACCACCCGCTCGTCCCGCTGACGCAGCAGATTGTCGTGTTTATGACGATAAGCGATTAAGTCGCTGATGGTGCCAATCTTCAGCCCATGCTCTGCTGCGAACGTCATAAGATCCGGCAGGCGGGCCATCTCTCCGTCGGGTTTCATGATTTCGCATATCACGCCTGAAGGATGCAGTCCGGCCAGACGGCTGATGTCTACGGCGGCTTCAGTATGCCCCGCACGCACCAGCACACCACCGTTGCGCGCGCGCAACGGAAAGACATGTCCCGGTGTGGCGATATCGGCAGGGCCTTGGCTCTCGTCGATGGCAACAGCGACCGTCAGCGCCCGATCCGCTGCGGATATTCCCGTGCTGACACCTTCGCGCGCCTCGATAGATACGGTAAATGCCGTCTCGTGACGTGAAGAGTTATTGACCGCCATCATTGGCAGTCCGAGCGTTTCAATGCGTTCCGCGGTGAGTGGCATACAGATCAGGCCGCGACCGTGCGTCGCCATAAAGTTGATGGCATCCGCATCTGCAAACTCTGCAGGGATAACCAGATCACCTTCATTTTCGCGGTCTTCGTGATCGACAAGGATGAACATCCGGCCCAGACGCGCTTCTTCGATGATCTCTTCAATGGGCGCGATACTCTCGCGCAGATCGGTTTCGATCGGTCCGGGTGTTTCAAAACTCATCGCGGCCACGCCTTTCTTTGCTATCGCAGGCTGATACCGCAGCGCGCGTCGCTTGGCCAGCCTGCCCGCCGCTCAGTTGCCCTGCATTTCTGCAAGCCGCGCAACGTATCGGGCCAGCGTATCGATCTCTAGATTGACACGATCCCCCACGGCCACCTCGCCCCATGTTGTCACCTCTTTGGTGTGGGGGATGAAGTTTATACCGAAATCGGCGCCATCCACCTCATTGACAGTCAACGAAGTGCCATTCAATGCGACCGACCCTTTGGGCGCGATAAACCGTGCAAGGTCATCCGGCGCGCGCAGGGTCACCCGCGTGCTGTCTCCTTCGTCCGCTACCGCAACCACCTCTGCGACACCGTCCACATGCCCCGAGACAATATGGCCGCCCAGCTCGTCTCCGACACGCAAGGCGCGTTCAAGATTAACCCGTTTGCCAGCAGTCCAGCCGGCAATGTTTGTTTTACTCACCGTTTCTGCGCTGATCTGCACATCATACCAGTCAGGGCCCAAATCGACGACCGTCAGGCAAACCCCATCGGACGCGATGGACGCGCCCATATCAATGCCGCTTGTGTCGTAAGCGGTTCCGATCCGAGCGCGCAAATCACCCGCCTGTTCCAGATCCACTATTGTGCCGATGTCTGTGATAATTCCAGTGAACATGATCGCCCCCTAACAGCCGTCTGTGTGACCTAGCGGCGGGTCTATCCCCTGACAAGCCCCGGCCGCAACCACATCACCACCCCAGGTCATATTTATGACGGCTTTAGGTGGTTTACAAACTGCCTAGCATGATAGAGCCAATGACGATGACACCTTCGCCCCCCTGCCCGCCGCGGACATTCTTGTTTCTGCAAGGTCCACACGGCCCTTTTTTCAAACTGCTGGCTGCGCAGTTGAAAGCCGCAGGTGCATCCGTGTGGCGTGTTGGCTTTAACGCAGGCGACAGGGCATTCTGGCCCGACACGGCAAGCTACATCCCCTTTGACGGCCTTTGCGACGACTGGCCCACCTTTTTGCAACAAGTGTTTGAAAGCCAGAACATCACCGATATCGTCCTTTATGGTGATACCCGTTCTATCCACGCCCAGGCCATCACAGCGGCGCGCGCGCGCAATATGGCAGTTCACGTGTTCGAAGAAGGATATTTGCGGCCCTATTGGGTCACCTACGAGCGTGACGGCTCGAACGGCCATTCGCACCTGATGTCACTGACCATTGACGAGATGCACAAGCTCCATGGAACGCAGCAATTTGATCGGCCGGTGCCACCCAGCCACTGGGGGGACCTGCGCGAGCATATCTTTTACGGTGCGCTGTATCACTGGCTTGTCATGGCGCGAAACGGCGAGTATCCGAACTTTAAACCACACCGAAGCCTGAAGGTGACCGCAGAATTCCAGCTCTACCTCAAAAGGCTGCTGCTAATACCGGTGCATGCAATAGAACGGTTCGTCGCGACCCGTCGTATTCAAAGAGGAGCCTTTCCCTACCATTTGGCATTGCTGCAACTGGAACATGACGCATCGTTCCAGATGCACGGCCCCTTTGCCACGCAAAGCGATTTTCTGGACTGCGTTCTGGACGGGTTTGCAAAAGGCGCGCCATCCCATCATCATCTGGTCTTCAAAGCGCATCCGCTTGAAGACGGGCGCACCCCTATCCGTACAGATATCAAGCGTCTGGCCCGACAACACGGGATCGCAAAGCGCGTCCATTTCGTGCGCGGCGGAAAACTGGCGCGACTGCTGGACCACGCGCGCACCGCCACCACGGTCAACTCGACGGCGGCGCAACAGGCGCTTTGGCGGGGCATTCCCTTGCGCGCCTTTGGCCGCGCGGTCTATAGCAAACCCGAACTGGTCTCGGACCAACCGCTGGCCGCCTTTTACAGCAATCCAACACGGCCGGACCAATCAGCTTATCGGCAGTTTCGTGACTTTCTGCTGGCAACAAGCCAGTTACCGGGGAGTTTCTACGCCCAGAAAGGCAGGCGTCAGGTGTTGCGCCAGGTGCCCGACATGATGCTCGCGCAGCATGGCCCTTACGCGCAAACGACCCCGCAAAGCGAAGCACTTCGGCAACAGTTGCGCGTCGTCGAGTAACCGAAACTTCTGGAAAAGCTGGATTTTTACAAATTCGCCGATATGGTTGCTTCAAATAAGGTCGGATAACCGGCTGTTCGAGGCAGAGATAATTAGGTCGAGGAGACCGAGCAGTGACACCTTTCAAGTCAAGGTGGGCGCGTCCCATTGCATTTTTGGCCGCTCTGGCCGTGGTAGCGTCGTGCGGCCTGCCCAGAGTAGGACCGAACAAAAGCGAAATATACGCAGGTTCCGTACAACAAGAAGGCGACGCCTTTGTTGTTGAAGTGAATGACCGCGTTACTGCCGCAACGGCGTTTGTACCCGCGCTTGGGTTTTCCGACAGTTTCAACAATGCAGCAGCGGTCGGGTCCGACACAATCCAACCCGGTGACGTGCTAGGGTTGACCATTTGGGAAAACGTTGACGACGGTCTGCTGGCAGGCGAAGCGCAGAACGCAACATTCCTAGAGACTGTTCAGGTAGACGGCTCGGGCTTTATCTTTGTGCCCTATGCGGGGCGCATCAAAGCGTCAGGTAACTCTCCCGAAGCCATCCGGCGCATCATCACAGAGCGTCTCGAAGAGCAAACACCCGATCCACAAGTTGAAGTACGCCGCGAAGCAGGCGACGGATCAACAGTAGCGCTTGTTGGCTCTGTCGGCGCACAAGGCGTCTACCCCATCGAGCGCCCGACACGGACGCTTTCTACCATGCTTGCGCGCGCAGGTGGCATTACCATTGAACCTGAGATCGCACAGATCACCGTCTTGCGCGGTGGCACTCAGGGCCGCATTTGGTTCAATGATCTATATGCAAACCCCAAGACAGATATCGCTTTACGCGGCGGAGACCGCATTCTTGTCGAAGAAGACACACGCTCGTTCACCAGCCTTGGCGCGACCGGTGCACAAGCACGCGTACCCTTTGAAAAACAGGACCTTTCAGCCCTTGAAGCAATTGCTCAGGTCGGTGGTCTGGTTTCGACCTCATCAGATGCAACCGGCGTTTTTGTCTTTCGCAATGAACCGTCCGAGATTGCCAATCAGGTTTTGGGACGCAATGACCTCGTCGGCGATCAACGGATGATCTACCTTCTCGATCTGACCGCACCAAACGGCATGTTCAAGGCGCGTGATTTTGTGATCCGCGACGGCGACACCATCTACGTCACCGAAGCGCCACTGGCGCAATGGAACAAAACTGTATCCGCTGTCTTTGGCTCGCTTATCGGCCCCCTTGCAAACATCGATCAACTGGCCAACTAAGGCCTGATGAACGTCACAAGCGACAAAAATGCCGTCGATTCCCCAAAGGATCGACGGCTTTTCGTTTATAACGGTGGTTTTTTAACTCAAAAGCGAACCAAGCGTATCCTGAAACTCAGCGGCTACGCCGTTCAGGTCGGGGCACCGTCTTCAGATGATCTGGTGGGGGTGTGGGGCAACAGTCCAACAGCGCACCGCGGCGAAGCGGTGGCCGGTCATCGCGGCGCGGGCCTCGTTCGAGTGGAAGACGCCTGGCTGCGCTCTCTCTTTCCCGGGCGCGACGGGGAACCTGCCTGCGGCTTGGTCATCGATACCAACGGCGTACACTATGATGCCAATACCCCGTCCGATCTTGAGGTCCTGCTGGCGACGCACCCGCTGGACGACACAGCCTTGCTGGATCGCGCGCGCGACGCGATCGAAAGATTGAAAGAGACGCATCTGACCAAATATGCAGCGGTCGACCCCACCTGCCCGCTTCCCGCGCCGGGTTATGTGCTGGTGATAGACCAAACCCAAGGCGATGCATCTGTCCAAGCCAGCGGCGCAGATCGTAACCGGTTTCTGGAGATGCTTTTTGTAGCTCAAGAAGAACACCCCGGCGCGCAGATCATACTTAAGACGCACCCCGAAACCGTTGCAGGTCACCGCGATGGATACTTCAGCGATCAGGACCTCGCACCACACATCAAGATACTGGACCAGCCGGTCAGCCCATGGTCACTGATGGACGGCGCAATTGCAGTCTATACAGTGTCGTCACAGTTGGGGTTTGAGGCAATCTTTGCCGGACACAGACCCCGTGTCTTCGGCGCGCCCTTCTACGCGGGCTGGGGCCTGACGCAAGATGAGTTTCCCGTACAACGCAGGCAACGAACCCTTACGCGTGCGCAGCTATTTGCGGCTGCAGCCCTGCTTTATCCCAAATGGTACGACCCTCATACCGATGCCCTTTGCAGCTTTGAAACCGCGCTGGAAAACCTTGCCGCGCAGGCGCGCGCATGGCGCGAAGACCACAACGGATGGGTGGCCTCGGGCATGCGCCTGTGGAAGCGGGATCCCTTACAAAAAGCGTTCGGTAGCGCGGCGCCTGTTCTGTTCGAAGATGATCCGGCCAAGGCCCGCGCGACAGGGCGCCCGTGGATGGTATGGGCAGGCAAGGCGGCATTGGGTCATGCCGACGCGCAGCGCGTTGAAGACGGGTTTCTACGCTCGCGTGGTTTGGGCGCTGAACTTATCCCACCGCTGTCTTTGGTGGTTGACCCCAAGGGCATCTATTACGATGCGTCCCAGCCCAGCCATCTGGAAGATCTGATTGCTATCCGTGCCACTCTGCGCAACGACCAGCTACGCCGCGCCCAAAGTCTGATCCGGCAAATCACCAGCACCGGGCTCACAAAGTACAACCTGCAGGGTACAACGCCGCCGCTGCCCGAGGGTCACCGCATACTTGTTGTCGGACAGGTCGAAGACGATGCTTCGTTGCTACATGGCAGTGCCGAGGTGAAAACCAATGCGTCCCTGTTAAAGGCGGCGCGCGATCAGAACCCGGATGCTGTTTTGATCTACAAACCTCACCCCGATGTTGAAGCAGGACTGCGCGCAAGTGCGCCGGTGCCGCTGGAACTTGCCGATGTTGCCGCCACCAACTCCGAGCCACATGCCCTTTTGCAAGAGGTAAACGAGGTGTGGACGATGACCTCGCTTTTGGGTTTTGAGGCACTGCTCCGCAAAGTGCCCGTTACCACGCTAGGTATCCCATTTTATGCAGGATGGGGCCTGACCCGCGATCTGGCCCGCATCCCGCCACGCAGACGGGCACAACCAAGTCTTGAAGGTCTCGTACACGCCGCATTGATCGACTACCCGCGCTATATCCATCCAGAGACCGGAAAGCCCTGCCCCGTGGAAGCTGCCGCTGCCTGGCTTGCAGCGCACGAAAGCTCATCACCACGGGGATTGAGCAATCGGCTCTTGTCCAAACTGCAAGGTCTTTTTGCCAGCAAAGCGCATCTTTGGCGCTAGCGTCTTCGCTTAAGTACCGCAGCGATGCCATACCTGCAGGACATCAGCGCCAACGTTGCGCAGTTCATCCAGCCGGTAGCGTGGTGCATCCGCGAGGTTTCCCAATCCCAGCGCCCCGATAGATGGCAGCCCTTCTGCACCAATCGCCAAACCGGCGCTGAAACCCACCAGCTCATCGACCAGATCAGCCTCTAGCAGAGACGCTGCAAGGGCGCTGCCGCCCTCACAGAAAACCCGTGTAAGGCCGTGCCGCCCAAGCTGGCGCAACACATCCAACGGATCCAGATTACTGCCGCGCTGCGCGCAACTGAGAAGCGTCGCACCAAGGTCTTGCCATGTGCGCACAAGGGTCGCATCAGCATCATGGCCATGACACAGGATCAAGGGAACCTCATGAGCAGTGCGTGCCAATACCCCTAACAACGGCACATCCAGACGGCGGCTGACAACAACGCGGACAGGTTGGTCTGAAATGCCAAGGTCGCGCACCGTCAAGGAAGGATCATCCTTGCGCGCCGTGCCTCCTCCGACCATTACAGCGTCATGGCGCGCACGCATCGCATGCACGACACGTCTGGCGTCGGGTCCGGTGATCCATTTGCTTTCCCCTGTAGCGGTCGCAATGCGTCCGTCAAAACTGCTGGCCAGCTTTAGCGTCACAAACGGAACGTCCCTCTCTATCCGCCCCAAAAAGCCCGCGTTGTCGCGCAGCGCCTGATCTTCCAGCAGTCCGGTATCCACGTCGATGCCCGCCTCCACCAGCATCCGCACACCCGCACCACTGACGCGGGTATCGGGATCCAGCGTCGCGATAAAGACACGCGCGACGCCTTCATCAATCAAGGCCTGCGCGCAGGGCGGTGTCTGGCCGTGATGGGCACAAGGTTCAAGGGTGACATACACATCAGCGCCACGCGCTTTGGATTTCGCCTGCGCAAGGGCTTGCGTTTCGGCATGCGGCCGCCCGCCGGGTTGTGTCCAGCCGCGACCGACGATTTGGCCGTCTTTGACGATCACACAGCCCACCGCAGGGTTTGGCCAAACACTGCCATGCCCGCGCCGCCCTAAAGACAGCGCAAGCGCCATGTAACGTTCAGGTCCTGTCACTCGTCCGGCGGCACATCGGGCCGCAACTCACTGACAAATTTGTCAAAGTCATCCGCCGCCTGAAAATTCTTGTAGACACTGGCAAATCGCACATAAGCTACCGTGTCGATCCGCGCGAGCGCTTCCATGACAATTTCGCCGATCTGCTTGGAGCCGATATCGGTCTCGCCCATGCTTTCCAGCCTGCGAACAATACCAGAAATCATCTGGTCAATCCGCTCGGGGTCAATCGGGCGCTTTTGCATGGAAATACGAATAGACCGCTCGAGCTTGTCGCGATCAAAATCTTCCCGTTTGCCAGTGGATTTTATCACCACCAGATCCCGCAGTTGAACGCGTTCATACGTCGTAAAGCGTCCCCCGCACGCAGGGCAGAACCGCCGCCGCCTGATCGAGACGTGATCCTCTGCAGGACGACTATCTTTTACCTGAGTATCAATATTTCCGCAAAACGGGCAGCGCATCGCCGTCCCCCTTATTCCAGTCTCTGCCTCTTGTTGTGGGATCAACGCCCCACTTATCCACACTTATAGGCGACAGGCTAAGTTTTGGGTAGAGGGGAAATGCCTGCCCACATCTTGTGGGAAAAACCGTGACTTATCCGCCAACACTGAAGTGCGCCGCGATACGGCGTCGATGCGGTTGGTCGCGATGTTCAAAAAGGTAAATGCCTTGCCAAGTGCCTAGCATGAGGTTGCCATCACTGACGGGAATAGAAAGTGTAACCGGTAAAACACTGGCCTTTATATGAGCAGGCATGTCGTCTGCGCCTTCCAATGTGTGGCGCAGATAGGACATCGACGGATCACTGGCACGCGGCACAAAACGTTCAAAGAAAGCGCGCAGATCTGTCTGCACATCGGGGTCTGCGTTTTCCTGGATAAGCAGCGATGCTGACGTGTGTTGCACCATCAAGGTCGCTAGCCCGTCGCCTTTCCCGTTAAGCCAGTCACGAACATGCGCCGTAAACTCGTAAAGGCCGGGACCGCTTGTTCCTATCTCGAAAATCTGTGGCATGACAGTCCGGCGTCAGAACCGGTCAAACCTCTCTTCAAGCAAACTTTCGCAAAAGTTATAAGCATGCCCTACCCCAAGGTTTTCGCCCTTGCGCTTCACCGATACAGAATAGGACGAAGGTGTTTTAGCCATTTCCTCGTCCGGATTGGTCGTGAACATAACCGCTATCGCGTTAGCCTGTGTTTTTGACGGGCCGCGCGGCTCGACAATGTAAATCCGTTTACGCACACCATCCAGACCTGCAGCACGGACATAATCAGCTGCGGCGCACCAAATTCCGCGCGCACTTTCGCCCCGGTCGTCGATGACCTCAAAGGTGTCCGCATTCACGGGTACAACGAAAAGCCAGTTCACAGAGCGATAGACCTGCGCTGCCATCGCAGGCACCCCAACGGCAAAGATGCAAAGGAAAAGAACAGCAAAGCGCATAGTTTTCGGCCCATGATTGTTTCTGCAAAACAACCTACACAGCCCTGCGCATGATACCAGTCAAGACAGGCTTAACGCGCCCGAAAAATGCGATCGCCCTGTTCATCGATCACCTGTTTGGCTTTTCTGAAGCACGCCGCTTGCGCCGCATCCAGCCCTTGGACGGTATCAGCGCGGATCAGTGAATGTTGCTTTGTGTCGCCGCCAATTTCTTTTTCGATCGTTGCAGAGACACGAAAGGTATTGCCTTCGGCAATGGGCGTCGCCGTGATCCGGTATCCTTCGTATTCTTCTGTCAAAGCATCATTTTTGGAACCGCTTCCGCCTGCACCGCCGAAAAGTTTTTTGAGAAATGTCATGCGCGCCTCCTGTCCATTGGATACTTTAGTTTAATACAAAATGAGCGTCAGGAAAGCACCTGCTGGACAGCTTCCTGAGGTGTCATTACACGCTTCAGCCCGTGCGGGCCCAGCTGCTTCGCATGTCTTTGGAAATCAGAAGTGTTCAAAGTAACGAAAATATCGCGTCCGCTGTTGATGTGCGTCCAGACAGTATGCACGTCGCACCACGCATTCCGCCACCTCTTGAACTGAGGTGACCACAGATTTTCTTGTGTCGTGCCATCCGGCAAATCTCGGTCGATATTTGGAAACATAGCGTGCCACAGCGCATCCACTTCGACTTCAAAACGATCATCTACCAATTTGCACAAACCTATATACGAAAGGCCAGTCACAGCGGGTCCGAGTACCAAGTCGATGTCATCCCAGCCCAATTGCGTGACCCTATGTCGAAACTGTTTCGCTGACCCCGGAAAATTCTTTGAACCTGCAAGGGTTTCCGATGCTGAAACGGTCGTTATACCGACTGAACATCGGCCGCTTGGGTGCATATCGAGAAGCTTGTTAACATATTCAGCGCTCGGCTCACCATTTTCAACGGCAACCGCGCAATTCCAGTCAAATGTCAGCGTCGAGCTACTGATCCAGGAAGCTCCGCAGTTTCCGCGACCGGCTGGGGTGTTTGAGCTTACGCAGCGCTTTCGCCTCGATCTGACGAATACGTTCACGTGTGACCGAGAACTGCTGGCCGACCTCTTCAAGTGTGTGGTCGGTATTCATCCCGATGCCAAAGCGCATCCGCAACACACGCTCTTCGCGCGGCGTCAGGCTCGCGAGCACACGCGTTGTGGTCTCTTTGAGGTTTTCCTGAATAGCACTGTCGAGCGGCAGAACCGCGTTCTTGTCTTCGATGAAATCGCCAAGTTGGCTGTCTTCTTCATCGCCAATCGGCGTTTCCAGACTGATCGGTTCTTTGGCGATCTTCATCACCTTGCGTACTTTCTCAAGCGGCATTTGCAGCTTTTCAGCCAACTCTTCGGGCGTAGGTTCACGGCCGATTTCGTGCAGCATCTGACGGCCCGTGCGCACAAGTTTGTTGATGGTCTCGATCATGTGCACCGGAATACGGATTGTCCGCGCCTGATCGGCAATAGACCGTGTTATGGCCTGCCTGATCCACCACGTCGCATAGGTCGAGAATTTATATCCGCGGCGGTACTCGAACTTATCGACAGCCTTCATCAGGCCGATGTTACCTTCCTGAATAAGATCAAGGAATTGCAAGCCGCGGTTCGTGTACTTTTTGGCAATTGAAATCACCAGACGAAGGTTCGCTTCGACCATTTCTTTCTTAGCCTGGCGCGCTTCTTTTTCGCCTTTTTGGACCTGTTGTACGATCCGGCGGAATTCCGAAATATCGAGGCCCACATATTGACCGACCTGTGCCATGTCAGAACGCAGTTCTTCAACTTTTTCGGTAGAGCGTTCGATAAACATCTGCCAGCCACGACCCGGCTTTTCGGCCATGCGTTCCAACCAGTTCGGGTCCAGCTCGTAGCCACGGTACTCATCGACAAATTCACGGCGGTTGATACGCGCCTGATCCGCGAGTTTCACAATTGCAGAGTCGATCTGCATTATGCGGCGGTTGATGCCGTAAAGCTGGTCAATCAACGCTTCAATGCGGTTGTTGTGCAAATGCAGTTCGTTCACCAACAGGACGATTTCGGCACGCAGCTTTTGATAAAGCGCTTCATCGTCGGTACCGAAACTACCGTCTTCGTTCAGAGTGGCCGAAATACGGCTGTCCTGCATCTCGCTCAGCTTGGCGTAATCGTCAGCGATGATATCAAGCGCCTCAAGCACCTGTGGTTTCAGCGCAGCTTCCATAGCTGCCAAGCTCATGTTGGCCTGTTCGTCTTCGTCATCATCGTCGTCGTTGGCGATCGGATTGCCGTCCGCGTCCAGCTCTGGCGTGTCTTCTTCTTTCTTGGCAGTGGCCCCTTCCGCCGTGACAACAGGCTCGTCCACGGCACCGTCTTCATCAAGCTGGTTGCCAAATGTCGCCTCAAGGTCAATCACGTCGCGCAGCAAAATATCTTCGGACAGAAGTTCGTCGCGCCAGATCGTGATCGCCTGGAATGTCAGCGGGCTTTCGCAAAGCCCGGAAATCATCGTGTTGCGGCCCGCTTCAATCCGCTTGGCGATGGCGATTTCACCCTCGCGGCTCAGCAGTTCAACAGAGCCCATCTCGCGCAGGTACATACGCACCGGATCATCCGTCCGGTCCAGTTTTTCCGCTGTCCCCGATCCCAGCGCTACTTCACGCGTGCCTTCTGTGGTGGCCAGTTCAGTGGAGCCTTTTGCCTCTTCATCCTCGGCATCTTCATCTTCGATGATGTTAATGCCCATTTCGGACAGCATGGACATAACATCTTCGATTTGCTCTGAACTTACCTGATCGGGTGGCAGAACCGTGTTGAGCTGATCGTAGGTTATGTAGCCCTTTTCACGGGCTTCCGCGATCATCTTCTTAACCGCGGCCTGGCTCATATCCAGCGAATGGCCGGCATCCTGATCTTCGGGCTTTGCGTCTTCGTTGGTATCTTTCGCGGCCATGCGCTGCTCCTTACCGGTCTAAACGATTCGCTTGCCCGAATCGCTAGAGAATCATCTCGTGTTTTGGGTGATTCGGCCACCCGTTAAGCATCTTTTTCTCAACGTTTACGGTTCAAAAATGGTTAACCTTGCGGTTTTTGCGATTTAATAGACGCCAAAAGGGCATCAAGTGCATTTCTTTCATCACGGCTAATTCGGGCGCCGTTCTCTCCAATTTCATATTCAGCGCGGTCTTCTTGACCGCTCCGCAGTGCGTTATGTGCGGCTTTGGATGCTTCTGACAAGCGCCAAGTGATCCCTTCGTCCGCAAGGCCATCCATGTCTTCACTCGCTTCTGCAATCTCAGCATCGAGCCCCCGCGCCGCATGCAACTTTGCCAACTCTTCCGCGACAGTCATTCTGACCATCTCGGCGTTCTTGGGTGTACGGATGCAGGGCACGATTGCGACATGGCTCTGAGAGATCAGGTTTTCAAGGGCATCAGCACCCAAATCACGGGCAATATGCACCTGAAGGTCCTGATCTGTGGCAGACATGTAACGCAAAATTAAGTCACGCAACCGCGCGTGGAACGGATCGCTGCATCGCATCCGCTCCAATTCCGTCTCAAAGCCCTCTGTGGTTTCGGGACACAAGGCGAGTGCTGCCAGAATGACAGCTTCGCGCATATGCTCGGTGACCGCACTGCTTTGTGCCATCGCCAAGGCTGAAGCCTTGGTCGAGGCCAAGGCAGACAGTGGTGCCTGTTTCCAGCGCCCGTTCCCTCGAAAACCGGTGCTACCCCCTTGTTTTTGAGGCCGGAACAGCGCCCAACGCAGATCCTTTATCGCCTGCCCATAATGGCTACGGATGGATGGGTCTTTGATGAGCATAATCTTTTCGCGCAACGCTTTATCCAGCGACGCCTTACGCTCGGGGCTGTCGAAAACACGGCCCTCCGTCTCACGACGCCAGAGCAGTTGCACCATCGGAATCGCTTCATCGAGCAGTTTTTGAAGTGCGCCTGCGCCCTGTTCGCGCAACAGATCATCAGGATCCTTGCCTGTCGGCATAAGCGCGAAGCGCAGCGACTGACCAGCTTCCAGCAAGGGCAGCGCGAGATCAATCAAGCGCATGGCTGCACGTAGTCCTGCCTGATCGCCATCCAGCGCGATAATCGGCTCTGGCGCGATACGCCACAGCAGTTGTAGTTGGTTTTCTGTAATGGCAGTACCCAAAGGTGCCACCGCCGCTTCAAAGCCCGCTGATGCCAACGCAATGACATCCATATAACCTTCGGCGACGATCAGCGGTTTCCCTTTGCCAGCAGCCGTGCGCGCAGGACCCTGATTGTACAGGCTTCGGCCTTTGTCAAAAAGCTCGGTCTCGGGTGAATTCAGGTATTTGGCATTATCATTGGGGTCCATGGCGCGGCCACCAAAGGCAATGGCACGGCCGCGCGCATCGCGGATCGGATACATAATGCGGCCGCGAAAAGTGTCGTAAGGTTTGCCACCCTTGGACGATGGCTTTGCAAGCCCGGCCCCAAGGATAAGATCATCCTCGATATTTTTGGACTTCAGGTGATCCCAAAGGGCTTGCCACTGCTCTGGCGCATACCCGATCTCCCAGCGGTCCAGCACCTCAGCCCCCAAGCCCCGACGCTCCAGATAGGCACGCGCCTCTGCGGCGGCGACTGTATTAAGCTGTAGTCTAAAGAACTTGACCGCCTGTTCCATGACCTCGGCAAGTTGGGTGCGCCTGTCTGCTTTTTGCTGGGCTTGGGGGTCGCGCTCGGGCATTGGCATACCTGTCTCACGCGCCAGGATTTCCACCGCCTCCATGAAGCCCACGTTTTCGGTCTCGCGTACGAAAGAAATCGCGTCCCCTTTCGCATGGCAGCCAAAACAATAGTAAAAACCCTTTCGGTCATCCACATGAAAAGACGCCGATTTCTCCTGATGAAAGGGGCACGGTGCCCACATATCGCCCTTGCCCTGATTTGACTTGCGCGCGTCCCACATCACTTTCCGTCCGACCACTTGCGTCAGACTGGATCGTGATCGCAGTTCATCCAGGAAACCGGGCGGTAAGCTCATGTTATCCGCTTTGGTTAGATAGCATTTGTTGAATGGCGTCCCAGTTGGTCACGCATTGCTCCTGCCAAATAGCCCCAAGGTCATTGCTTCTAAGTTGCGATTTGTCGATCTGATAGATCCAACCGGTAATTGTCGGGATGACCTTGTTGTAATTTTCAGGCCACGCCGGGCTGTTTGCCAGAATCTTCTTCTCGACACGCTTTTCGCGAACCCCATCAAGACGCGCCGTTTGAATAGCCGAAGCAATTGCGCCCTGATACCCACAACTTTCTTCTTTGTTTTCTTCAGCAAACGCAGGCACAGCAAGACAAGCCAGCGACACGGCAGCGGCAAAACGGACCATCGGGAACCTCCAGAGTTTCATACCAGTGGTATGTTACCCCCGTGCGGCGACAGCTTCCATAGCTTCTTGCAATTCGTGCACCAACGTTTCCGCCATCGACCTGAAAACAAGGATTAAATAGGTATCATTTCCGGTTGGTGTGATCGAGGCGCTCATGTGCCCCAACAATGTGCGTACGGTACTGCCTTGATGTAGAACAGACGCGCGCATGTCAACGGGCACCAGCCGCGCCAGAACATCAACACTGCCCTTGCCGCTCAGTTCCACGGCAACCCAGGCGTCACTCTGATCGGTGATCGCGGCCATAGCGTGCAATTTAGGATCAGGGCGCACCCCGACGATCAGCGCCATATCACGACCGAACCACAAGATACGTACTGCATCATTCACCAGCACTTCATTCGGGGCCGGATAACCTAACCCGTGAGCCTTTTTCAATACCTCCGAAAGGGCTTTTTGCTGGTCCTTGTAGGGTGCCAAAGACGCAAGCGGACCCAGATCAACTTCATGCAGCTGGGCTTGCCCACGTGATATTGGCAAAGCAAGCTCCGAGCATGGCGATAACGATGAAAGCTCAACCACGGACACGTTCTCCTTTCGGGTCAACAAAGCCAGGTGCGCATACCGTCGCAAGGAAATCATGGCCTCTGACGGCATCAACCACACGCACGATTTCACCATGCCTCTCGGGACCGCGCGCCAGAAACCCGAGACCGATGGAGTGGCCCAAGGTGGGGGAATGCGCGACCGATGTGACGTAACCTTGGTCATTTGTCCGTAGTGCGGCGGCTGCGCGTTCAAAAATATGCGCACCCGCCGTCAGCGCATCTGTTTGGTTCACGGGCTTCAAGCCGATCAGTTGCTGCCGACCGTTGTCCATCAGCCCGGGTCGTGCTGCCATCGTTTTGCCGATGCAGTCCTTTTTGGCACTGACCATGCGTGCAAACCCCACATCAAAGGCCGTAACCGCACCGTGGATTTCAGCATGCGTTATGTGGCCCTTTTCGATGCGAAGCACATTAAGCGCTTCCATCCCATAAGCTCCGCCACCGTGTTCGGTGGCAGCTTCAACCAAGACGTCAAACAGGCTTGCCCCGTAGCGCGCGGGCACCGCGATTTCATATGCGTGCTCACCTGAGAACGAAATGCGAAACAGCCGCCCCGCAACGCCCGCGACAGTGACCGCCCCACAGGCCATGAATGGCCAGTCAGCATCGTTTAACGGCTTGGATAGCAGACCATTCAGCACATAGCGCGACTTTGGTCCGGCAATGGCAAACTGCGCCCATTGCTCAGTGACCGAGGTAAACCGCACATTCAGATCGGGCCGCAGCGCTTGATGCACGAACTCCAGATGGCGCATCACAGCACCTGCAGCTGCGGTTGTTGTCGTCATTACAAAATGTGTGTCACCAAGGCGCGCAGTCGTTCCATCATCCATCACATGCCCGTCTTCACGCAGCATCAAACCGTAACGGACGCGGTGCGTTTTCAACGTGGAAAAAATATTGGTATAGACGAAATCCAGAAAAGTTGCAGCATCCGGCCCTTGAATGTCGATCTTGCCCAGCGTCGACACATCACACACGCCGGCGGCCTCTCGTACCATGGTGACTTCACGGTTGCAGGCCTCGAGCCATGTGGTTTCGCCTGCGGCAGGAAAGTAGCTGGGCCGGTACCATAGCCCTGCTTCGATCATCGGCGCGGAACGCTTGATGCTTGCCCTATGTGACGTCGTAAGCCGGCGTGGTGCAAACCCCATGCCCTGCCCGCCTGCCCCCATTGCCGCGATTGAAACCGGCGTGAAAGGCGGGCGGAAGGTTGTCGTGCCCGTCTCGGGTATGCCCCGCCCGGTCACATCAGCCAGAACCGCCAAGGCGGCCACGTTTGAGTTTTTGCCCTGATCGGGTGCCATCCCTTGCGTCGTGTAGCGTTTCATATGTTCGACAGACCGGAAATTTTCACGCGCAGCTTGCGCCACATCTTTGACGGTCACGTCGTTTTGATAATCAAGCCATGCCCGCCCCGGCCCAGGCACCGACCATAGGGGGCTCAAATTAAAGGCACTGTCTTCGGCATCAGGCACTTTTGCGGCCTTGGGCGTTATGCCGATCTCACCAAGCGCACTGCGCGCAGCTTCGGCACCCGACCTCAGACAGGCAGCAGTGCTGAACTCTCCCGCGCAGGCCCCTGCCGCAGTCATCCCTGGCACAGCGACCTTTGAGGGTACAAAGCTTGCGATGTCATCGCGCCAGACCGGTTTGCCGTTCATATGGCAGGTCAGATGCACAGTCGGATTCCAACCGCCCGAAACCGCAAGACAATCCGCGGCAAGCCGCTGAATGCCACCAGATGTCTTCACCGTAATTTCGCGCAGTCCTTGCCTGCCTCGTGTATTTTCAACCACAGCCCCCGCAAAGACAGGGAAATCACCGATGGTGGAGTGTACATTTTCACGTGGATCAATCAGACCGACAACCTCGACACCTGCAGCCGCCAGATCAACGGCGGTGCGGTGAGCATCATCGTTATTGCCAAAAACAGCCACGCGCCGCCCTGCCGCGACCCCCCAACGATGCAGATAAGCCCGCACGGCACTGGCGGTCATAATGCCGGGCCGGTCGTTGTTGGCAAACGCGATCTGACGCTCCAAGGCACCGGCAGCGAGAACTGTTTGCCGCGCAGCGATCCGCCAAAATGTTTCGCGTGGGCGCCCCGCTTTCGGGGCACCTGGCCAGCGTTCCAGCGCACCATAAATTCCCTGATCGTATGCGCCGGTCACAGATGTATGCGTCATGATCCTGACATTCGACATACTGCGCAATTCCGCCGAGACATCCGCCGCCCAACCCGCACTTTTTTGGCCGTCGATCTCAAAGTCTTCGGCCAGCAAACGGCCACCCAAAAGGCTGTCCTGCTCGGCGAGGATCACATCCGCGCCCGAGCGTGCCGCAACCAATGCTGCCATCAAACCCGCAGGCCCGGATCCAATCACCAAAACGTCGCAAAAGGCGAAGGCTTTTTCGTATCGTTCTGCAACCGACTGCCCGCCCAGCGCACCAAGCCCTGCCGCGCGGCGGATCACGGGCTCGTAAAGTTTTTCCCAAAAGCTACGCGGCCACATAAAGGTTTTGTAGTAGAAACCGGCACCAAGAAACGGTGAGGCAAAATCATTGACCTCCATGACGTCAAATCCCAGCGACGGCCAAGCATTTTGGCTGCTGACTTTCAGCCCGTCATAGATTTCCTGAACTGTTGCCCGCACATTGGGGTCTTGCGCCGCCCCATTGCCCACCGTGACCAGCGCGTTCGGCTCTTCACTGCCGGCCGTCATCACACCGCGTGGGCGATGGTACTTGAACGAGCGCGCCATCAGACGGTGCCCTTTTGCCAGCAGCGCAGAGGCGACGGTGTCCCCCTCAAACCCGTTGTGTCCTATCCCGTCAAATTGGAAACGTACCTTTTTGGAACGGTCAACAATGCCTTTGCCATCGACCCTCATATGCCTGCTGCCTCATCCTGCGCGAGCACAACGTCAAGTATCGCATGCGTTGACGTATTGCGTGTCACGACCAGCCAAGCGCCGCAGCCCGCCTCATGATGCCACAGGTCGCGCCGTTCTCCGGTCAGGTTTTCGCGCAGATGCAGATAGTCCTGCCAAGCATCGTCGCCCGCATCAGGAGCAGGGCGCTGCAGTGCCACGGCTTCGCCTTGGTAATAAAATTCGCGACGATCACGCTCTCCGCAGAGCGGGCAAGTCAGCCTCATGTTCGATCCATTCCCGTCATTCGCCCATCTGCCTCCAACAGTCCCTAATGTAGATTGTGCTGGGCACCTGTGCCTTCTTCATCCATCAGCCCACGCCCGTCGCGGAACCGGTCCAGCCTGAACCCCCGCGCGGTTTCGTGCGGCGCACCGGTCGCCATCAAATGGGCGAGCGCATAGCCTGATGCCGGCACCGCCTTGAAGCCGCCGTAGCACCAGCCGCAATCCAGAAAGAGACCCTCTGTATCGGTTTTGTCGATGATGGGCGATCCATCCGGTGTCATATCCATAATGCCCCCCCACGATCGCAGCACCTTTGCTTTCCCGATCATCGGCATCAACGTCATGCCCGCTTCCATCACATGCTCGGCCATTGGCAGGTTGCCACGCTGCGCATAAGACGCATAAAAGTCCAGATCACCGCCAAAGACGAGACCACCCTTATCAGACTGGCTGATATAGAAATGGCCCATGCCAAAGCTTATCACATGATCGATGCACGGCTTTAGCCCTTCGGTGACAAAAGCCTGCAGCACGTGGCTCTCGATCGGCAGGCGCATCCCAGCAAGGGCCGCCACCTGCCCCGACCGGCCAGCCGTGACAATCGCCACCTTTTTGGCTTTGACAGCACCACGCGTTGTCTGCACCCCTTTGACCACTCCACCCTCGATATCAAAGCCTGTGACTTCGCAGTTCTGAACCAGATCCACGCCGCGTTGATCGGCGCCGCGCGCATAGCCCCAAGCCACGGCATCGTGACGTGCAGACCCTCCGCGCGGGTGCAACAGCCCCCCGTAGATCGGAAACCGTGTGTTCTCAAAATCGAGGTACGGCAGGTAGGACCGCACGCCTTCCCGATCCAGCAGTTCGGAATCGTCACCTTGCGCGCGCATTGCATTGCCACGGCGCACAAAGGCATCCCGTTGCCCGTCCGAATGAAACAGATTTATGATACCGCGCTGGGAATGCATGACGTTGTAGTTGAGCTCTGCCTCCAGCCCCTCCCACAGCTTCAATGAATGACTGTAAAATTCGGAGTTCCCCGGCAGGTAATAGTTTGCACGCACAATCGTTGTGTTACGCCCGATGTTTCCACTGCCAATGTAGCCCTTTTCCAACACTGCAACATTGGTAATGCCATGGTGTCTGGCAAGGTAGTAGGCCGTCGACAGACCATGCCCGCCACCGCCGACGATCACGACATCATATTCGGACTTCGGTTCCGGATCACGCCAGTGAGGGGCCCAACCCTTGTTCCCCGTCAAACCTTCTTTGAGAACACGCAGGCCAGAAAATTTCACGTCGGATGCTCCTCGCTGTTGGCATAGACTAGCAACAGCATGCGTCGCAAACCAAGCCAAAAACCGACTAATTTTGTCGCTGGCAGACTGGATCAAAATCGAAGCCTCTATTCGGCATACGCAATTCTGCGCGCATCCTTATCCAGCACGACCGGTGCCACAACCGGCGATCCGTCGGCAGCAAAAAACGGGTTCTGTCGCGCATCGCCGGCAAGGTATCCCGCCAGCGACCGTTTGATAAGCCCGCCCAGCATCCGGTAAAGCCCCTTGTCCCTGCGCGGACCACCACCAAGCGCCATTTTAGTGAAGCCAAATGTTACTACGGGGCCAAAGTCTTTTTGCGACGCAAAATTATGCCGCCACATTCCAGCCAGAGGTATTTTCGACGTGGCCACCGTATTGGCCAACGGCGTCTTGCAGCAGGCCGCATACCATCGGTGCAAACCTTTTGGTGACAGCTTGAGGCAGGCAACATGCGCATGCCCGTCAGTTATCGAGATGCGCGCGGGCGACACTTGCACCAGGGGTGTGCCACCGCCCGGTTCGAGGGACGCAATTTGCCCTAAATAGCGTGCAAAAGCGCGGCAGTCCTTGCAATAACAGAGCAGATGGCAGCAGGTGTTGGGCGCAACATCACGCAATACGCCTTTTACAGCGCCACAATCGCAGGAAAAATCCACTTCAGACATGTCTGTTCTCCTACGTCTGGCCACGGTGTTGGCGTAAGTTTAGAGCGCAGGCATTTCAACCTTCAAGCTTGGATTACAATCCCTTGGCCTGATAGCTTGCTGCCACCTTTTCAATGGCGACCAAATAGGCAGCGGTGCGTAAGTCCTGCACATCGTCCCTGCTGTGCCAGACACGCGCCATTGACTGGTATGCAATCCGCATGGTGTCATCCAGCCCCGAACGTACAAGCTCCAATTCGTCTGCGCCGCGCAAATACTTATCCTTGAAGTTCGGGCTCAGCTCCCAGTTCAATTCCTTGTCTCGCGACAAACGCTCGAGTTCGTTAATCAAAAGCTGGTGACGTGATTCTTCCTGACGTCGCTGCATGCGCCCGAACCGGATATGGCTCAGGTTTTTCACCCACTCAAAATAGCTGACTGTGACACCACCTGCATTTGCATACATATCGGGAATAATGACAGTCCCTTTCTCGCGCAGAACCCCATCGGCCCCAACAGTCACCGGACCATTTGCCGCCTCGATGATAAGCGGCGCTTGAATACGAGCAGCGTTTTCCAGATTTATGACCCCTTCAAGAGCGGCAGGGATCAAAATATCGCAGGGTTGCTCCATGACACTGACACCGTCCGCAACCTGATGGCGGTCAGAGTAGCCGGCGATGCCACCATGTTTCGTGATCCACCCGCGCACGGCATCAACGTCCAGTCCGGCAGGGTTGTACAGCGCACCGTCGTGTTCAATGATCCCCACAATGACGCAGCCATCTTCTTCGGACAGGAATTTGGCTGCGTGGTATCCCACGTTACCCAAGCCCTGGACAATGACCCGCTTGGCATCAAGAGAACCCGATAGCCCCGCTTTGGACATGCCCTCGTGATCACGGAAAAACTCGCGCAGCGCGTATTGCACGCCGCGCCCCGTGGCCTCGACACGTCCGGCAATGCCCCCTGCGTTCGGTGGCTTGCCGGTGACACAGGCATTGCCGTTGATGTCCGTTGTGTTCATGCGTTTGTACTGATCCGCAATCCACGCCATTTCACGCTCGCCTGTCCCCATGTCTGGGGCTGGAACGTTCTGGCTGGGGTTAATGAGGTCACGCTTGATCAGTTCATAGGCAAAGCGGCGGGTGATAAGTTCCATTTCCTGAGCGTTGTATTCGCGAGGATCTATACACAATCCCCCCTTTGATCCACCAAAAGGCGCTTCGACCAAGGCACATTTATAGGTCATAAGCGCGGCTAAGGCTTCGACCTCATCCTGATTGACACCCAGCGCAAACCGGATGCCACCCTTGACCGGTTCCATATGTTCGGAATGGACGGAACGATAACCTGTAAAGGTGCGGATTTCGCCCCGTAGGCGCACACCGAAACGCACCGTATAGGTGGCATTGCAAACACGGATTTTCTCTTCAAGACCCGGAGACAGGTCCATCAGGCCCACCGCGCGATTGAACATCTGGTCGACACTCTCGCGAAAGCTTGGTTCCTTCGTTTTCTGCAGCACAGTCGTTCCCTTCAGGTTCAGGGCACGGCAATTTACCACGCGACCCTGTTGCGTTCCTGGATAGACTAGGCGCACGCATCCATAATTGCCAGTTTTTTAGGCAGTTTAAGAAAGGCTAGCGGATATCGGCGAAACGGTTTGTGAGGCTGCAGTGCGCTCAGGCGCCTTCACGCTCTGCCAGCAAAAGAGCAATCATCTCGGCCATGAACTTGGTCTCGCGCATCGGTGTCATACCACCTACGCCAATACGCTTGGACGCACGCCACCACAATCCAGGACGCCAGTCGCTGCTGTGCGACGTCTTGAGACGCAGTAAAAACCCGTTGGATGGTTTGAACGCAAAAGCACCACGGTCAATGGATGTGACATCTTCTATCCGAACCAGAACTGTGCCTTCATTGTCGCGCAATTCTGTCCGCGTCAGTTCAAGCGTATTCCGGGTCGACACACGCATTATATTCGCCACCATCAAAGCACCGGTTCCCATAGCAATCAGGAACATCTGCCAGCCAAATGCGGGCGGCGTCGCGATAGCCACATAAAGCACTATAACGGCCAAAAACGCCAACATGCCGATACCGATCACCCGACGCATCAAAGAAGCTGCGACCGTTGCCAACACTTCGTCTTCGGACTGTTTTGCCATGGCCACACCTCTTTGACAGGACTGGCGCAGTCCCTACCGCGCGCACCCCACTGCTCACAAGCGCAAAGCGCCTCAGCGTGTTTTAAAAAGTCCCGCCAGAAGGTGTCTCAACGTCGTCGGTCGGTAGCTTTTGACCAGCGATGCGCGCAGACGCGCACTGTCATGAAGATCGCAAGACTGCGATGGGCCGCGCCGCCACTGAAGAAGCCAAGGCGCATAACGATATAGTCGGTTAACCTCATCAAGATCGGGTGCAGCCACAGCCATATTGGCTGATATTCTCTCGAGCACATGTGCGGGTTTCTCGGCCAACCCATTCGCGGACGCGCCACCCCACACCCAGTACAGCGGCTCAACCCCCAGCTGTTTCGGCCCTGAAGAGCCACCAACAATCGCATGGCTGCCGACAAACCATTTTTGCTGGTGGTAGCGCGCAGCACCTGGATTGCCGTCGTTGAGACCGGGGCCTAGCGCGCTTTGATCCAGATTATCCCACAGGCATGGCTCGAACAGAACGCGTTTTTCATCAAGTGCTACGGCGTGGCGGGCTTGCTCCACGAAACCGGATAAGGAAGTGTCATGAAAAGCGTAGCGTGTATTCCAAACTGAGGCCACACGGCCCAAAAGGCTTTAGGGTATGCCCAAAGCACCCACTGTGTCCCAAACACCCAAATATGCGATCCACACCAGATAGCTGTGATCTGACCGGCGGATAACATCTGCCGCACTGGTGGCAAAATCCGGCGATAGCTTCCGACGCTGCGCCCAAACACGCGGGGTATCCGTTACATTGAACGCGCCGCGGCTGCGGTATAACCTAAAGGCGCGGGTCAGGTTGTGCTGCGTCGGATCTGCCAGAATTCCCGACTTACGGATCATGCCCACCAGCGAACGCGCCGTGTTTGCGCCTCGGGAAAAGCCAAAGATCATGGCCTTGTCCCCCGGCTGATAGACGCGGCATAGGTCTATATAGGCTGCTTTGATATTTCGGTTCAGCCCCCAGCCGAATAGCCCGCCACCCACCGTGCTGAGCCAGCGGCCCAGATAACTGATCATCCCCGATCCGGTGCCCACACCAGCAAAATAAAGCACCGTCTGATCTTTGTTTTGCGCACAAGCCGCAGCCAACTGCGCGACATGCGTCGGCTCGTCGCTCGTCTTGTCGTTCCAGGTACCGTCGCAGAATATCGCAATGATCGCCATTGGCCTCTCCTCGTTTGGGCTTAAGTCCTATGGACCAAAGGTGGGCGTGGCGTTACACAACCGAACGCCACTTTTAGCACTTGCGAAGTGCAAGACACGCAAAAGGAACGCCCTCTTGAAACTGATCGCCGTATTGTCCGTTGTTTTGTGCATTACCTTCGCGGGATCTACCATCTGGGTGCCAGATTTCGGAGGCTTCGAGCCAGATCAGTTTCCCATTCCCCAAAACGACCCAGCGATCCAGCCTGCCGGATACGCTTTTGCCATTTGGGGGCTGATCTATGGGTGGTTACTAATCGGCATGGGTTTCGGGCTGTGGAAACGTGCCGAAGACACTGAATGGCATGCGATGCGTCGCCCGCTTTGCCTGTCTCTGGCCGTCGGGTCCATCTGGTTGCCTGTGGCCGATCAAAGCCCCGTCTGGGCCGCAGTCCTGATCTGGGCAATGCTGATACCAGCACTGATTGCCCTGTTTCGAGCGCCCCGCGGCGACACTGGCTGGGCGCTCGCACCCGTGGCCCTGTATGCCGGATGGCTGAGCGCCGCAAGCTGCGTGGCCTTGGGATTGATCGCGGCAGGCTATGGCTATCTTGACGAACAAACCGCAGCTTTTGTATTTATTTTTGGGGCACTGGTTATCGCCTCTGCAGTCCAAAACCAATTGCGCCGCGGGCCCACTTACGGCATGGCCGTGATCTGGGCGCTTGTAGCGGTAGTCGCACAAAACGCTTCGACAAATCCGACCGTGGCGGCTTTGGCGGCTGGGGGTGCTCTTGCGCTGATGCTTCCTGCATGGCGGGCGTGGCGCGCACAGGGCACTGCCACCTAGAACGCACCAAACGTCAGTCTTTGCGGCGCCCATCCGTGTGCTTGCGCAATTTTGACGGCGGCGCTTTCTTGCGGCCTTTGTAAGGGTTTGCGTCATTCTGACCACGCATCCAAAGGCGAATAGGCGTGCCGGGCATGTCAAAATCCACCCGCAACCCGTTTACCAGATAGCGGTTATAGCTGTCTGGCACCTTGTCAGGATGCGAACACATCACCACAAATCCCGGCGGACGGGTTTTGGCTTGTGTCATATACCTAAGCTTGATGCGCTTGCCTTGCGGCGCGGGCGGCGGATGCGCCTCTAGCATGCCTGCCAGCCAACGGTTGAGCTGGGCTGTTGTGACACGCCGGTTCCATACTTCATAGGCACGCATGATCGCTGTGTGCAGCCGATCCAGTCCACGTCCCGTCCGCGCCGAGACCGTGACCAGCGGCGCGCCGCGCAGCTGCGGCAAAAGCCGTTCAAAGCTTTCGCGCAAATCCTTGAGTTTGGCCTGTTTGTTGTCTTCAATATCCCATTTGTTGACCGCCACGACCACTGCACGGCCCTCACGTTCAGCCAAGTCTGCAATCCGCAAATCCTGCTGCTCAAACGGAATTGCCGCATCCAACAGAACAACAACAACTTCGGCAAACTTTACAGCGCGCAGACCGTCGCCAACGGAAAGCTTCTCAAGCTTTTCCTGCACCTTGGCCTTTTTGCGCATGCCCGCTGTATCAAAGATCCGCATTGGCACAGCGACGCCGTCCTGCCCCACCCATTCCGTCCTGAGCGAAATAGCATCCCGGGTGATCCCTGCCTCGGGTCCTGTCAGTAACCTGTCTTCGCCCAATATCTGGTTGATAAGCGTCGACTTACCTGCGTTCGGACGCCCGACCACTGCCACCTGCAACGGCTTGCTGGTCGTCGGCATAGGTACTTCAGCTTCCATGTCGCCGTCGTCTTCATCCAGCGTCACATCGATTTCCGGCGCATCTTCAGCCGCACGCTCTGCGTAGGCATCCGCAAGCGGCATTAAATGCGTGTAAAGATCGTTCAGGCCTTCACCATGCTCTGCAGACAGGCGGATCGGCTCACCTAGTCCCAAACTATAGGCTTCGATGACACCCGCATCGGCTGCTGCGCCTTCAGCTTTGTTTGCCGCAAGGATCACGTGGTCCGCACGTTTGCGCAAAATATCTGCGAAAACCAGATCGGACGGCGTGATGCCAACGCGCGCATCGACCATGAAGAGACAGATGTCCGCCATATCCACTGCACGTTCGGTCAGCCTGCGCATCCGGCCCTGCAAGCTATCGTCGGTAACCTCTTCAAGGCCCGCAGTGTCAATCACGGTAAACCGCAAATCAGCCAGCCGCGCAGCCCCTTCGCGCAGATCACGTGTCACACCGGGCTGGTCGTCGACAAGCGCCAGACGCTTGCCTACCAGTCGGTTAAAAAGCGTAGATTTCCCTACATTAGGGCGCCCCACAATGGCGAGCGTGAAAGACATGACAAGGCTCCGGCCGAAAAGCTAAGACCGCGCTTTAACGCATACTGCGATCAACGGAAAGCGTGCAATTGACCTTTTGACGAAACGACATACAGCACGCCCCCCGCGACAACAGGGTCCGACGTAGCACCCCCGGGAATTTCAATGGAATTGAGCAGTGCGCCATTTCTTGGATCATAGCTGCGCAAAAAGCCGTCGTTCGAGGCCACATGCAAGCGCCCTCCGGCCAGCACAGGTCCATGGTGCGCGACAATTTCAGAGCGCCGCGTAGGTCTGTCTTTTACGAAACGCCCCATCTGAACACCCCAGATGCGGCTACCGTCAGATGCATCGAGCCGCAGCAATTCATTCAGGTCGGAAATAATGAACACGCTGCCGCCTGCTGGAATGATGTTGCCCTCTGCACCTTCATTCGCAGTCCAGACCCGTGCGCCGGATTCCAGATTGAGCGCGACCAGTCGTCCTGACTGGTTCCCGACATAGACCCGACCGTTTGCCACGACAGGCGCAGCAGTGACGTCGCCCACGTTCCCAAGAGCTGTACCCGAACGCTCGCCTCTGACAGAAGCATCCCAGCGTCGAAGCCCGCCTCTTCGGAAGACCGCCTGCACCTCGCCAGAGCCAAAAGCAAAGATCGCCAGATCGCCACTCACGGCTGGTGCAGGAGCGCCCAAAACGTTGGTAAAATCAGGCGTCGCGCGCAATGTCCAACGCAAGCGCCCCTCGTCGGCCGTAAGTGCTACACCTCTGTCATCACCTGCGGTCAGGTAGACCAAGCCGTCAAATACCGTGGGCATTCCCGACGCGGTCCCGTTTAATTGCTGACGCCAAAGCTCTGCGCCGGATACGGCATCAAGCGCGACAAGAACACCATAACCCAGAGAGACGTAAAGCCGCCCTTCATGAAAAGCCACGCCGCCGCCCGTCGCTTGGCCACGGCCATCGCGATCAGGCCGTAAATCTTTTTGCCAGACTTGTTGACCAGAGGTCGACGTTGCCGTGACCAAAGCTTCGGAATCCAGCGTGTACACAACACCGCCCGCAACAACAGGAGCTGCAGTGATCCGCTGCTTGCGCGCATCTCCGGCCCCGATTTTCGCGGTCCATATCCGTGTAAGCTGCGTTCCCAGCGCCGCGTGGTCCGTGCGCAAAGACGGCGATCCGTAAGCTTGCGGCCAAGATGCGTTTGCCTGAGCCGCTGGCAAGTTGATGTTGCGTGCCTCGTTTTCAGCAGGTGCCGCCGCTTCGGCGGGTTGATCCTGCAAAACAGAACGGATGTCTTCACGTTTTCCCGGCAGGATCGTGTCATTTTCCGTACAAGCCGCCAACAGCAAGGATGCAGCGGACATCGCCATCAAAAGCCGCCCTGCCCGCGCTGGAGCCGAAAATTGGTACTGTCTCATTTTGCCCCGCTCGACCGACGTCTTTTTCACACAGCGATTACCCAAGACCGATCCCGTACCGATTAGTTATCAAGACCGGGAAGGTTATCCAAATCGGGTGTGCCGCCCAGCGCCACAATCACCTGTAAGGCCCGTTGTTGCAAGTCCGTGCTTACACTGGCGTTTTCAATGATGCTTTGCAATCGAGCGATGGCCGCATCTGGCGCACCGCTTTCGATGTCTAAAAGTGCCAGTTGCTCTTGCGCCAGAAGCGACAGCGGCGCGCCGGGTGCTGCGAGTGCTTCGAGTTGCTGGCGCCGGCTGTCTTCGTCCATTCCGTCTGTTTGCAAAACCAAAGCTTTGAAGGCGGCAATCTGGCGGTAAATTTCAGGCACTTCTCCGTTGACGGAAACACTGTCCAGCGCTGCAACGGCCGCATCGGTATTGCCGGCCTGCTGCGCTTCGGCAGCCGCCAGCATCGCAACAATAGCCTGCGCGCCGGGATTGGATGTCTCAATCGCTTCTAGATCTGATTGACGGTCAAGCGTTTCCGGCTGCCCCAGCGCCGCAAGTATTTCATCTCCCAGCCCTTCCGCTGCAGCGCGGGCCTGTGCCTTAGAGTATTCCGACCATGCGGCACCACCTACAATCAGCACAACGATCAGGCCGCCCACCCAACCATAGCGGCGCAATAGGTAATAGAAGCGGTCCTTGCGAACTTCTTCTGTGACCTCTTCGATAAACCCGTCGCTGTTACTCATGCTGCCCTGCCTTGCCACGTTTGAGGCTCCTCTTACAGCGCACAAGCCGCCAAGCCAAGAGGCAGCGCCCCGCTACAAGAAGGCCCATTGCGCAAATTGAGAAAAATCTTTAATCTGAACCGATCAGTTTAGCGTAAACAGTATTAATTCCTTGCTGCAATAGCTTGGCGAACAGCACGCCCGATGACGGCGGTCCACGATGAGGCACTCGTAATGCGTATTTTTTCCATCATTGCAGCCCTTGCAGTGGCGGCACTTCTCTACTTTGCCATCGTCGACCGCGACGCGGGCCTCGCGCTGATCGGAGCAGGACCGGAAGATGTGACAGAGGACGAATCGGCGCAGTCCGGTGTCGCCTCGGAAACGTCCAAGCAGAATTTAGTTAAAGTGGTTGTCCAACGCTCTACGGCACAAACAATTGACACGGCTGTGTCGCTGCGGGGTGAAACCCGCGCAGCGCGGGTCGTTGATGTTAAGTCAGAGATATCTGCTATTGTGATTTCAGAACCGTTGCGCAAAGGCCAGCAGGTTGAAGCGGGCGAAATGCTGTGTCGTCTGGACGAAGGGGCGCGCGGTACGGTGCTTGCGCGCGCCCGCGCGCAGCTTGACGAAGCCCGCGCACGTGTCCCCGAAGCGCAGGCACGCCTTGATCAATCCCAAGCGCAGCTGAAAGAAGCACAGATCAACCAAAACGCGTCCTCCAAGCTAAGCGAAGGTGGCTTCGCATCAACAACCCGCGTTGCAAATGCAGAGGCAAACGTGGCCACAGCGCTGGCAGCAGTGGAATCCGCGCGCGCGGGAGTGCGCGGCGCGCAGGCTGGCATTGAAGCGGCGCAGGCCTCTGTCGCGTCAGCCCAAAAAGAGATCGAACAGTTGACGATTACCGCACCCTTTGCGGGCCTTCTGGAAAGCGACACGGCAGAGCTTGGCGCACTGTTACAGCCGGGACAGCTGTGCGCGACCGTGCTGCAACTGGACCCGATCAAGCTGGTGGCTTTCGTGCCAGAAACCGAAGTGGAGCGGGTCAAAGTGGGCGCTCCGGCGGCCGCGACCTTGGTCACCGGCAAAAGCAACATCACCGGCCGCGTTACCTTCCTGTCTCGTTCGGCGGATGAAACCACACGTACTTTTCGCGTAGAGATCGAAGTCGAAAACTCGGATCAGAGTATTTCCGACGGTCAAACCGCTGAAATCCTGATCTCTGGCGAAGGCGCAACGGCGCATTTACTGCCACAGTCAGCACTCACACTGAATGACGATGGCGTTCTCGGCGTCCGTGCCGTTGGCGATGGCGATATTGTAGAATTCTTTGCCGTCAGACTGTTGCGTGACACGGCACAAGGTGTCTGGCTGAACGGCTTGCCTGACGAAGTAGATGTGATTGTCCTGGGACAGGAATATGTCATTGCCGGTGTTCAGGTCGAACCCACATTTCGGGACTTAAGCCAATGACGGAAATCGTAGACTGGGCAGCAGGACGGGCGCGGATGATCATCGCGTTCATCGTGCTAAGTCTGCTTGTCGGCGGGTATTCTTATTCAACACTGCCGAAAGAAGGCGAGCCGGATATCGAGATCCCGGCGCTGTTTGTGTCGGTTGTTTTTCCGGGCATTTCGGCTGCGGACAGCGAAACACTACTGGTTAAACCAATGGAGACCGAGCTTGCCGATCTCGATGGTCTGAAATCGATGAGTGCGACCGCGTCCGAGAACTATGCCGGCGTCGCACTTGAATTTGAATTTGGTTGGGACAAAACGAAAATCCTCGCGGATGTGCGCGATGCCATGGGCAAGGCCCAGATCGATTTTCCTGACGGGGCCGAGCAATACTCGATAAACGAGATAAACTTTTCAGAGTTTCCAATCATCATTGTGAATCTTACAGGCCCTGTACCTGAACGCACAATGGTTAGAATTGCCAAAGACTTACAGGATGAACTTGAATCAATAGATGCCATTCTGGAAGCCGGCATTGCGGGATCGCGTGACGAAATGGTCGAAGTGCTCATCGATCCGTTGCGTTTGGAAGCTTACAACGTGACCGCCAGCGAGTTGATAACGACAGTACAGAATAACAACCAGCTTATCGCGGCAGGAGAAGTGGAAACGGCGCAAGGGACCTTTGCCGTCAAGATACCGTCCTCTTTCGATGAACCGCGCGATATATACGACCTGCCCGTCAAGACAAACGGCGACCGGGTGGTGACGCTGGGCGATCTTGCCGAGATCAATCTGACCTTTGAAGATCGCGAAGGTACCGCCCGTTTCAATGGTGAGAACACGGTCGCGTTGCAGGTAGTCAAACGCAAAGGCTTCAACCTGATCGACACCGCGGCCATCGTGAAAGATCTCGTTGAAAGCGAGCGGCAGAACTGGCCTCAAGGGCTGAGTGCTGCTGTAAAAGTAGGTACCTCGAACGATCAGTCGCGCATCGTCGATAGTATGGTGCAGCAGTTGCTGGGCTCTGTTTTTACTGCGATCGCGCTGGTCATGATCGTGTCGCTGGCCGCTCTGGGGGTGCGCGCAGCACTGCTTGTCGGCTTTGCGATCCCAACATCGTTCCTGCTCTGTTTTGCGTTTCTCGCGCTTATGGGCATTTCGGTATCCAACATCGTTATGTTTGGCCTCATTCTCGCTGTTGGCATGCTTGTGGATGGCGCAATCGTCGTCGTCGAATACGCAGACAAACGCCAGAAAGAGGGCGTCGGCCCCATGCAATCCTACGTCGAGGCGGCCAAGCGTATGTTCTGGCCGATCATATCGTCCACAGCGACGACCCTTTGTGCGTTCCTGCCAATGTTGTTCTGGCCCGGTGTGCCCGGTGAATTCATGGGCATGCTGCCGGTAACCCTGATCTTTGTGCTGTCTGCGTCCCTTGTTGTTGCCCTCATATACCTGCCGGTCATGGGCGGTGTAACAGGCCGGCTGGAACGTTGGATGTCCGACTACATGGGCACCATTGCTAACCTGCGTTGGTATCTTCATGCGGCACTATTTCCGATCGCGGCGCTCATGCTATCTGCGGCGGGTCTCCTGCAAACTGTATTCGCGGGGATTGGCGCACGCTTTGCAGTGATGGAAGGGCTAAACCTGCTTGGTTCGGTGATCCCCACTTTCCTCATTGTGTTTTTGCACATCATTGCGGCTGTTGCACTTTTTGCCGTGGCCTTGGGCGGCTTTATGGTCGCTCTTTTGGCCAGCTTTGCCCTTCTGACGCGCATGGGTCAGGCTGGCCGCTGGATAGCGTCGCGCCTGTTCCGCTCAGAACCGGCAAGGGTCACAAACGGGTATGAACGATCGGGCTTTGGCCATGTCATCGCGGCGATTACAGGAAACCCGTTCATGCCACTGGTCATGGCAGGGACCGTCTTTGTATTTGTGGGTACAATTCTCATTTACTTCTCCAACAATAACAATGGCGTGGAGTTCTTTGTTGAATCAGAGCCAGAACAGGGCATCGTCTATGTTCTGGCGCGTGGGAATCTGTCGCTGAAAGAAGAAGACGAACTGGTACGTCAGGCCGAAGAAATCGTTCTGGCCCACCCTGGCATTCAGAATGCGTTCTCTTTCGCGGGCGAAGGCGGGTTGAATACAGATTCGTCAGGCGCTGCGACACCAAAAGACATGATCGGACAGATTCAGTTTGAGACCATTCCATGGGAAAACCGCGCAGACCGCCCCGATCTGGATGGCGACATCGTCATCGCCGAGCTGACAGAACAACTGAGCATTCTACCCGGCATCAAAACCGAGATTACGGACGTCGCCCAAGGTCCCGCGCAAGGAAAGCCAGTGCATCTGCGGCTCAAAGGCGATGACTTCGCAGTTCTCACCGACGCTGCCACATCAGCGCGGGCCCAGTTTGAGGCGACAGCAGGGCTTACCCTTATCGAAGACACCCGCCCTCTGCCCGGTATTGACTGGCAAATTGATGTGGATGTCGAAAAAGCCGGACGATACGGCGCGGACGTCCAGATTGTGGGCGCGATGGTGCAGTTGGTCACGCGCGGTCTGTTGCTTGACACCATGCGCGTGCCAAGCTCGGATGAGGAAATAGATATCCGTGTACGTCTGCCCGAAAAGGATCGGGTGCTCTCTACGCTGGATACGTTGAAAGTACGCACCGCAGACGGGTTGGTGCCTTTAAGCAATTTCATCACCCGCACGCCGGTTCCAAAGCTCGCCGAGATTAACCGCATCGACCAGACACGGTACTTTGACGTCAAAGCCGACGTAGCGCCCGGACTGGTCAAACTGGTAGGCCCAAGTGCGACGGGAGACAACGCCGAGGATGTGACCCTCGCGGTGCTCCGCCCCGCTGGCGCGGATGCAGAAATCATTGCGTCTGATGAGGCACGCTACCGCACCATTCTGGAACCCAAGTTAACCATAAAAGAGCTACAGGGCGGGCTGGATGAGGGCGCGTACCGCTTTATCCCTGTGAATGCCAATGAACGCATCGCAGTGCTGACAGAGTGGCTGAACACGCAGCCCTTGCCCCCGGGCATCGATTGGGAATGGACAGGCGATCAGGAAGAACAGGAAGAAAGTCAGGCATTTTTGCAAACGGCGTTTTCGGCCGCATTGGGCTTGATGTTCATCATCCTCTTGGCGCAGTTCAACAGTTTCTACAATGCGATCCTTGTTTTGGTCGCTGTTGTGCTGTCGACCACCGGTGTACTGATTGGTATGCTTGTCATGGGGCAGACGTTTTCGATCATTATGACTGGTACAGGTATTGTGGCGCTTGCAGGAATTGTTGTGAACAACAACATCATTCTGATCGACACCTATCAGGAATACAGCCAATACATGCCGCGGATCGAGGCGATCATTCGCACCGCGCAAGCCCGTATTCGTCCGGTCCTTTTGACAACGATCACAACGATGGCAGGGCTGGCGCCCATGATGTTCGGGCTGAGCATAAATTTTGCCGATGGCGGATATACGGTCAACAGCCCCACAGCGCTGTGGTGGAAACAACTGGCAACCGCCGTTGTCTTCGGGCTTGGCATTGCGACCGTGCTGACGCTCATCGTGACACCTTCCATGCTGGCCATTCGTGTTTGGGCCACCACCTACGTGCGCTGGATCGCGACCATGCTGGCCAAGCTGTCGATGGGTCGTGCGTCGCGCGCGGCGCGGGACTGGGCGCTCGAGAAAGACGCCAGCCGGATCGCAGGTACAGAACTCATCTGGCGCGAGGAGGATGCGTATCTTCCCTCCGAAACCAGCTTGAAAGCGGCAGAATAGGGCCGCTCACAGTAGTGTGACGCGAAAAGCTGTGTCTCGTGCTAGTTTGTCCACCATCACAACAACAGGAGACAATCTATGTTACGCTCACTCTGTTTCGCGACCGCCATTGTTCTCTCTGGCGTCACCACGGGTTTTGCAGCGGACCTGATCGAAAAAACCAGCCCCTATTCGGTATCTGAAACCATGGACCGTCTCTCTGCCGCCGTTAAAGGCGCCGGTGCGACTGTCTTCGCCCGCGTAGATCATGGCGCAGGTGCCGCGTCTGTAGATATGGAACTCGCCGCCTCGCAGCTTTTGATTTTTGGCAATCCAAAACTCGGCACGCCGGCAATGCAGGATGCAAGCACAGCAGGCCTTGACCTGCCGTTACGTGTTCTGGCCTATTTCGGCGACGATGGGCTGGTACGCGTTGTCTATCACGATCCTGCAACACTCGCCGACACGCACGGCCTGCCGGCAGATGCAAAATACATCCAGATGATGACCGGCGCCCTGGACAAGCTTACAAACAAGGCAATCTCGAAAGACTAGCGCTCTTTAGGCCTGCGCCTGTTTGCATTCCCTTCAGCATTTGCTAGCCATTCGGCGTCTCGCTGAAGGAAAAACAAATGCGCGTGTCAGTAATCGGAGCAGGAGCTATAGGCGGCTGGCTCACCGCAGGATGCATCGAGGGCGGTGGGTCGGCCACCGTTCTGGCAAGAGGTGCATCCTTTGACGCACTGCAGCGCGATGGCCTTCGTCTTGACGACGGAGAAACTAACAAAACCTATACGGTGGAGGTCACTAAAGACCCCGCAGCACTGCGCGGTGCCGATATTCTATTGTTGGGCCTGAAAGCACACGACCTTCCCGGGGCTGCCCCGCTGATCACTGCGGCAATGGATGAAAACACTGTTGTCGTGCCTGCAATCAACGGCCTGCCGTGGTGGTTTCTCGATGACTTTGGAGGGCCGGCAAAAGGCATGAAAATAGAGGCGATAGATCCAGCGGGAGTGCTGTCACGCCTGATGCCCAGCGAACGTGTCGTGGGGTCGGTCGTACACGCCGCAAGCTATGTTGCCGCCCCTGGTCATATCCGGTTGGTAAAGGCCACCAAGGTCTGGCTGGGCGATGCAGGCACAGGCCGGCACGCGGGCCTTGTGGCTGATCTGATGGCGGCGGGCGGCATTCCTGCCGAAACAACCGACACTCTACATTGGCACGTCTGGAACAAGCTTTGGGGCAATTCAAACATGAACCCGCTCTCGGCTCTGACGCGCGCGGATCTTTCGCAACTGCACGAGGACGAATACGTTCTGGGGTTGGTCACAACGATGATGCGCGAAATGGCGCAGATCGGCGCAAAGGTCGGTTTGCAGGGGTTCGAAAAACCAGAAGAGCGAATTGCAATAACGCGCAAACTGGGCCCGATCCGGACCTCTATGTTGCAAGATGTCGAAGCGGGCAGACCAATAGAACTGGACCCCATTTTGGGCGGCCTTGTCGAACTGGCGCAGCGTCTGGACCACCCCACACCCGCAATGGACGCAGTCTACGGTCTTACGCGGCTGCTGGATAAAAACCTGCGCAGCTGACCGCGGCGATTGATGGCTCTAAACCTCTTCTTCTGATTGCTGTCTGCGCCACAGTTGCGTGTAGCGGCCATCTTGCGCAAGCAAATCTTCGTGCGTGCCCTGTTCGACGATCACGCCTTTTTCCAGCACGATAATCCGGTCTGCCTCAGCGATGGTACTCAGCCTGTGGGCAATAACCAGCACTGTGCGACCGCGACCAGCCTGCATGAGCGCGTCCTGAATTTCGGCTTCTGTCTCGGAATCAAGTGCTGACGTCGCCTCGTCCAGCAACAGAATAGGCGGATCTTTCAGCAGGGTGCGTGCGATACCAACGCGCTGTTTCTCACCACCCGAAAGTTTGAGGCCACGTTCCCCGACGGTGGTCTCGTAACCATCAGGCAGCGACAGGATAAAATCGTGAATTTGCGCCGATTTCGCGGCTTCTTCGATCTCGGACTGCGTCGCACCATCGCGCCCGTACGCAATGTTGTAGCGGATCGTATCGTTGAACAGCACCGTGTCTTGCGGCACGACACCAATGGCATTGTGCAAACTCTCTTGGGTGACCTGACGAATATCCTGACCATCAATGCGCAAGGCCCCGCCATTCACGTCGTAAAACCGGAACAGTAACCGCCCGATGGTCGACTTACCCGATCCGGTTGACCCGCAGATCGCAACCATCTCGCCCGGCTCGGCCACAACCGACACACCTTTCAGAATGGCACGGTCCGCATTGTACCCGAAATCCACACTGTCCAATTCGATGCGCCCGCCTGTGACTTGCAAGGGCTTCGCATCGGGTGCATCCACAACTTCGGCAGGTTGCTCAAGCAGGCCGAACATTTCACCCATATCAACAAGAGATTGGCGGATCTCTCTGTACACCGTCCCGAGAAAATTCAACGGAATGGTTATCTGAACCATATAGGCGTTGACCATCACAAAATCGCCAACTGTAAGTTCACCGTTTTGCACGCCGATGGCTGCCATGACCATTACGCCGATCAACCCCAAAGTGATGAGAAAAGACTGGCCAAAGTTCAGGAACGCGAGGCTTTGGGCGGTTTTGATCGCAGCGCCTTCGTACTTTTCCATCGCACTGTCGTAGCGCGCCGCCTCGCGATGTTCGGCCCCGAAATACTTGACGGTTTCAAAATTCAGAAGACTGTCGATCGCCTTTTGGTTCGCGTCCGTGTCCTGTTCGTTCATCTCACGGCGCAGTTTCACCCGCCATTCAGTCACCGCGAAGGTAAACCAGACGTATAGCCCAATCGTACCTGCAACGACCAAAAGATAGGTGATATCAAAGACAACAGCCAGAATGACGCCAACAAGGAACAGCTCAAGAATTAGCGGCCCGATGGAAAACAACATAAAGCGCAACAGAAAGTCGACACCTTTCACCCCACGCTCGATGATCCTGCTGAGGCCACCGGTTTTGCGCGTGATGTGGTAACGCATGGACAACCGGTGGATGTGGTTGAACGTTTCCAGTGCCAGCATCCGAAGCGCCCTCTGACCCACTTTGGCAAAAACGGAATCGCGCAGCTGCTGGAACCCGACCGTCATGAGGCGGGCCATACCGTAGGCGACCGTCAGACCGACAGCACCCAGTGCCAGCATTGGCACGCCCTCTTCGGCCAGCGCATCCACCGCACCTTTGTAAAAGAACGGCGTCGCAACCGAGACAAGCTTGGCCACAATCAGTAAGCCCATCGCCCAAAGTACACGGTGGCGCACCCATGGCTTGTCTGCAGGCCACAGATATGGGGCTACCTTGCGGATCGTGCGCCAGCCCGATTGTCGCTCTTCTTCCTCAATGGATTTCTGGTGCGGACCCGAGGTTTGATCCGCTGCTGTATCAGTTGGCATGCGCTGTCCTGCTATCGTCTAGGGCTCGTACCTAGATCACATGTCACTGCTTGACCAGTGCAGCAGCACATTAGTCCACCGGCAGCTCGAAAACCTGCCCGGGGTAGATCAAATCAGGATTGCGGATGGACGTACGGTTCGCTTCGAACACCTGAACATACAGCAATCCTTCGCCGTAACGGTCGCGTGCAATCGCCCAAAGCGTATCGCCGGCTTGTACTGTCACTGCCCGTACAGGCCCGTCTGAGTCGCGAACGGCGGCTGCCAGTACGGATGGCTCCTCACGCTTGAAAGGGGTTTCTATCCTGCTTGCAACTGCCCCGTCAGCGGACAGGGCATCCACACGAAGCGTATATACGCCCGCATCCACTTGGGGAATTTCGCCACGCCAGTTACCTTGTCCATCCACAGGCAAGCGTGCCACAGCGCGATTGTTGAGATATGCGCGCACTTCAACCGAACTGGATTCGGCACGTCCGCCCAGTTGCACCGTGCCGTCATCGGAATAGCCGATAGTGTCGAGCATGACAGTCTGCGCCAGCGCTGGCTGTGAGGGCACCAATGTGACCCCCGCCTCGTCGGAACGCAAAACAGCGACTTCCGATGTTTCTTGTGCAACGGGTTCAGGGACGCCGGTAGCATTGGATACCGCGCTGTCTTCTTCCACCTGCCCTACCAGCTCTTGCGACACCTCTTCTGGTGCGTTCAGGTCGGGCTGGGCCGCTGCAATCGTTGTCTGCTGTGCCTCGGCGGTGTCTGAGCTGTCTTGTGACGTTTCATTTTCTGGCAACGGTGTTTCGGCGTTCGTTTCAGCTGTTTCCACAACGTCTAGTGCAGGCGCAGCCGCAACCGGCGCCAGTATGATCTCTTCTTTGGATGATATGGTCTGGTCACCAGTACCTGTACGCAGCGTCAACAACCTTGCGTCGCCACTTTCGCCCAACGCCCCCAAAGCCGCAAACGCGCCGGACGCATCCACTTCCGTTGTCGCGACGACCTCGCCATCAACCAAAACGTCCACGCTTGCACCCGGTTCGGCACGACCGGCAATGACCATTGATCCCAAGGTATCAACCCGCACTTCGTCAAAACTTGGCGCAGTTGTAGTGTCAGTCGCTTCATCACTGTCCCTGTCGACCACAGGCTCAGGCACAGCGGCAGGCGCCTGTTCGGCTTGCGCAGTTTGCGGTGCATCGATGGGCGGCTGCGCAGGCAATGGTGTCCCTGACACAACAGCAGGCGCAGATGGCACCACCACAGAGGCCGCCTCTCTTTCGCTAAGCACACCATCATCGCGTGTCGACATATAGACACCCGCCGCGATCAGAACCACAATGACGCCACCAGCCATCCACAGCCCGTTGCCAGACCCATTGCCAAACATATTAAATCTCTTTTTCCCAGGTGTGCGCTTGAAATGCGACGCAGACATTGAGCCTACATAGCAACTGCCCTATCACGGGTCAAAGCATCCCACCTCACAAATGCATTAAGACAAACAGGAAAGTCCGTTCGATGCGCAAAAAATCCATCTGTGTTTACTGCGGTTCACGCGCAGGCGGTGATCCCGCGTTCATGGAACAGGCAGAACGGTTCGGGCATATTCTTGCAGAAGAGAACTGGCGCCTGGTTTACGGCGCCGGTGACGTGGGGTTGATGGGGGCTGTTGCGCGCAGTGCCCAAGCCAAGGGCGCCGAAACCTTCGGCGTGATCCCGCAGCACCTTGTGGCGTGGGAAGTCGGCAAAACCGACCTTACGTCCTATGTTGTTACGGAAACCATGCACGAGCGTAAAAAGGTCATGTTCATGAATTGCGATGCCGTCGTCGTAATGCCCGGTGGTGCTGGCTCTTTGGACGAGCTGTTTGAAGCGCTCACATGGCGGCAATTGGGACTGCACAGCAAACCCGTCCTGTTGATGAACACAAACGGCTATTGGGATCCGCTGATCCATCTGCTGAACCACGTCACGCAAGCGGGCTTCGCAGATGAGAGTTTGCACAGCTTTTACACGGAAGTCTCAGACGCTGATGCGTGTCGCGATGCGCTGAAAAAAGCCCTGTCTTAGCAGGCACGAAAGCCAGAAAGCCGTGCGTCAGAAGCACATTTGAGATGGGCCGCCCCGATGTGCACGGGTGCTGCGCACATCCGCTTCACTTAAAAGCTGTATCTGACGCCAAAAATCGGTCCTGACTGTTCGAACGAGTAATCCCGGCCGTCTTCGTCATTGTTTACGTCGATGTGGCGATACCCGATGCTGGCCACCCAATTGTCGTTGAACGTATAGTTCGCCGTGAGCAGCACTTGCCAAGTTTCGCGATCGTCCATGCCACCGTAGTCGAACATCGCTCCGCCCCACCACTTGTCATTGATCGCGAATGTTGTGCGCGCGCCGATTACTGGATCAGTCCAACTGTCAGATACCTGACGCTGTTCGCTGGGTGACGTGCCTGCGCTGAGCCGCAGTGTCGATTTCGTATCATACCACCGTGCACCACCAAGGATGTCTGTTTTAACAGTGCCCGTATCATACAGACGGTATGTGAGATACGCGGTGAGAATCTGCGTTTTCACTGAAACATCAACATCGCCGAATGCCGTGCCCGGTGTCGAATCGTCAAAGCCGATATCGGTCAACATATAGTCGACAATAAATCCCCATTGCCCGTTGTTTGCCTCAAACGCGCCCATGAAAGCCATATCGAGATTATCCAGTGCATCGGAAAAGCTTAGTGTCGCACTCTGGTCGCCGACGCCGGTTGTTGTCTCGGCGGTGAATAGGTAAATTGAACCGGAGTAGTTCCATTCTTGCGCTTGAGCCTGCGCACCGACAAGCAACGATACGGCAACCGTAAGTGGCTGAATAATGTACTTCATATGCATTTCCTTTCTGACTTAATTTAATATGACATATTTTCGCGTGGACCGCATCGGCCGCGACAAAAAAATGCGTCGACACGTCAGAAAGGTTTTCAACATACACTAGGCGCATGTGTCATTCGCGCCTTGAATGCGTACTGAAGCTGCCTGTCGACCCGACACAGAAAAGGCCCCGCAGTTTCGCGGGGCCTTTGATCCTAAAATCCGTGGCGTCGGCCTTTACATGCGCGAGGCGACATTTTCCCAGTTCACAAGGTTATCAAGGAAGTTGCTAAGGTATACCGGACGCTTGTTGCGGAAATCGATATAGTAGGAATGCTCCCATACATCGCAGCCCAGCAAAGCCGTCTGACCAAAGCACAGCGGGTTCACGCCGTTTTCTGTCTTTGTAACGGCCAGTGATCCGTCGGCGTTTTTGACCAACCAGCACCAACCAGAACCGAACTGTCCGGCTCCTGCCGCCGAAAACTGTGATTTGAATTCGTCGATTGAACCGAAGCTTTCAGTCAACGCTTTCTCAAGCTCACCTGGCATGCCGGCGTCGCCCGGGCCCATCATCTCCCAGAACTGGTTGTGGTTCCACAGCTGGCTGATGTTGTTGAAGATACCGTTTTGGGCAACCGCTGACGCGTCATACGTGCCGGTAATGATGTCTTCCATCGATTTGCCGTCCCATTCGGTACCGGCAATCAGCTTGTTTCCGTTGTCCACATAGGCTTTGTGGTGCAGGTCGTGGTGATACTCAAGCGTCTCTGCAGACATGCCTTTGCTCGCCAATGCGTCGTGAGCGTATGGAAGATCAGGAAGTTCAAAAGCCATTGGGGCCCCCTCTTGGATATTTATGTGTACTGCACTGCAAGAAAGCGCAGTCATTGCGTAGTTCAAGTATCAGGTGCGGCAAAAAGAGCCAAGAAGCGGTTTTCACCGCAAATTCTTTTTGCCAACTACTGCGTTTTATCCATGTTGCAGCGCGCAGGTCCCCTTTCCAGAGAACCGATTGGGATACCCGTCAGGGCTGGCATAGACCGCAATTTCATTTGTTGCTTTGCTTAATGTCGCTGAATACTCAAAAGCTGGCGTCGTTTGGTTATTGGCATTCACTACGTTTTTTAATGTCCAGCGTATCACCAGTTTCCTGTCTGTATTCCGGCCAACCCGTACCTGCATCGGTTTTCGGTTAAAACGCAGTATAATCCCGTCCGATACAACAACCTGACCGCTTTGCGTGACAACGATAGCGATTTTCTCAGAAATCCAGCCAACACCCTGACGCTTTTGCGTGATGTCACAATCGTAGAGCACGCCCTTCGCCTGCACTGGCATCGCCATTGAAAAAACGCCAAGCACGACCAACCCAAAAACTCTTAACACACAGCACTCCTATCAACACCAGCAACCCTAAAGCGCAACCGCTCCGGTCACAACCTGATCCCTAGCACTACGGCTAAAAGGTTAGGCGCGTGTGTATACACCAACTTCAGCGCCGGGTTGTGCAGCCACACAAAGCAAGTCGAACACATAACGCGCTTGGCTTCGGAAACAAATCACCTGCAGCGTATCTTCATCTGACAGCCAAACAGCAGCAGGCACCTGCGCCATGCGCGTCCGGCGGAACATACCCTGTACGAAAACCTCGGGCGAGAAATCAACAGGGCACAGTTTGCCCAAGGCATCGCGCGCATGGGCCCCTTTGATCCTGAAGGATGCACGCGCGTCAGAGACGTTCACAGACAATGCATTCACGCCGGCCAAAGCTTTGGCCAATTTCGTCAGGGTTTGTTCAACGGTTGCATAGTCACACAGCACCAAGATTTCGTCAGGGCTCATCCAGGCAAAGCCAGTGTTGCCGCTTACGCGCGCGGTCCCCGCTGTTGGCAGATCACCTTTGACTATGGGCTGCAGCGCTTTTTGAACCGCCTTGTCCTTCAGATCGGCACGTATGGTAATCATACCCTGCAGGGGCACCTCATCCACACGGGCAATACCATCCACATACGAAGCGCCGTTCAAAGCAGTAACAGGTTCAGACATTCTGCTTCTCCCCCTCTTTGTCGTAAAACACCTGATCTACGATGCGCGCCTTGAACGTAGCGCCTTCGGTGCCGGGAAACTCGATGATTTCACCCATTCTGTCTGGTCCGTCCAAAACCAGACCCATCGCGATGCCGCAATCCAGCGTGGGTGAGTAATAGGTAGACGTCACGCGGCCGATTACATTGCGCTGACCGTTGGCGTTCTTACCTTCACCGATTGCATAAGCACCATCCGGAATGACCGAGCCCGAGAGCGTTTCGAGACCTACCAGTTTCCAGCGTTTAGGATCCGCCATATGTGTACGTTCCTGCGCACGCTTACCCAAAAAGTCTTCTTTCTTTTTGGATATCGCCCAATTCAGCCCAAGGTCTTGGGGGATCACAGTGCCGTCGGTTTCGTCACCGATCATGATGAAACCCTTCTCTGCGCGCATAATATGCAGACACTCCGTGCCATAGGGCATGACCCCGAACTCTTCGCCAGCGTCCATCAGCGCTGCCCAAAAAGCGAGACCCTGGCCCGCAGGCACAGCAATCTCGTAGCTCAATTCACCCGAGAAAGAGATCCGATAGACCCGACAGTCAAAGCCTCCAATCGTCCCGTCAGCCCACTCCATGAACCCTAGCGCCTCTTTCGAGACATCCATGCCGCCCAGCTTTTCCAGCACCTTGCGCGCGTTTGGACCCACAACTGCGACTTGCGCATATTGTTCGGTCACGTTGGCCACGTAGACCTTCCAGTCCCACCACTCTGTTTGCAGCCACTCTTCCATATGCTGGTGGATACGATCTGCGCCGCCGGTGGTCGTGTGACACAGGAATGTGTCATCATCGATACGTGCGACGACCCCGTCATCAATCAGGAACCCGTTTTCCGAACACATAAGTCCGTACCGGCATTTGCCCGGCTTCAGGGTCGACATCATGTTTGTGTACATCATGTCCATGAATTTTCCGGCGTCGGGCCCTTTGACGATAATCTTACCCAGCGTTGACGCATCCAGCAGACCAAGGTTCTTGCGCGTGTTGGTTACCTCACGGCTCACGGCGTCTTTCACCCGCTCACCCTCACGCACAAAAGCATACGGTCGCCGCCAATGGCCTACCGGTTCCCAGTCGGCGCCATGAGCCTCATGCCATTCATGCATCGGTGTGCGTCTGAGAGGCTGGAAAACATCGCCACGTGCTTCACCGCCGATAGCACCCATAGAGATCGGCGTGTAGGGCGGCCGGAAAGTCGTCGTACCGGTTTGCGGAATGGGCCGGTCAAGTGCATCAGAAAGGATTGCCAAACCGTTTATATTGCTTAGCTTTCCCTGATCCGTTGCCATTCCCAGCGTCGTGTACCGCTTTGCGTGCTCAACGGATTCGAAACCTTCTTGAGCGGCAAGCTGTATGTCAGACACTTTCACGTCATTCTGGTAGTCCAGCCAAGCCTTGCTGCGCAGGCTAATGTCTGCCTGCGCCGGCATCAGCCAGACCGGCGCCAGCGGCGCCTCCGGTTCGCGCAGCGCCTGTGGACTTTTCGACTTGCGTATCTTGCGACCGACGGCTGCCGCCGCAGACCGTGCCGCGTGATCCGCATCCTCAAGAATATCGGCCAGCGCAAACGCACCGTTTGCAGCACCGGCGGGTGTCACAAACGCCTGTCCGGCCGCACCTGTTGGCGCTTTATCCACATCGGGCCGGAAACAGGCGTGATCGGCGTCCCAGACCAGCTTGCCACCGCAATGTGACCACAAATGTACAACCGGCGACCACCCGCCCGACATGGCGACGGCATCACAGGGGATTTCCTGCACTTTTTCACCGGACCCATCCTGTTTGCACACAACTACGGCCTCAACGCGTTTGCCACCTTTAACACTCGACACGCCGTGACCGGACAAAACAGTTATCCCCAACTCCTCCGCACGTTGCAGCACGCCTGACGGCGCATCTGATGAGCGCGCGTCAAGTATCGCAGGCACGTCCAAACCCGCTTCTTTCAGGGCAAAAGCTGTGCGATATGCATCGTCGTTGTTTGTAACAACAACAGTGCGTCGGCCCACGGACACACCAAAATTAACCAGATAGTCACGCTGTGCAGCAGCCAGCATAACTCCGGGAATATCGTTACCTGCAAAGGACAAAGGACGTTCGATCGCGCCCGTGGCCGTGACAACATGGCCTGCTCGAATGCGCCACAAACGGTGACGCGGGCCCGGCGTGTTGGGCGTATGGTCGCGCAATTGCTCGTAGCCCAAGACATAGCCGTGATCGTATATGCCCGCCCCCATCATACGCGTGCGCATCACTACATTGGGCATCGTTTCCAATTCGGAAACGGATTGTTCCACGAACTTCTCCACAGGCTGCCCGTCGACCAAACCACCGTCGACAACCGCACGCCCACCCCAATTTGGTGTCTGTTCGACCACCATCACCTTGGCGCCGCTTTTTGCAGCGGTGCGTGCAGCCTGAAGCCCGGCAACCCCACCACCGACGACAAGCACGTCGCAGAAATGGTGGAAGTGCTCATAGGTATCGTCATCTTTGACTTTAGGCGCCTGACCCAAGCCCGCAGACTGACGAATAAAGGGTTCGTAAACGTATTTCCAGAAAGGGCGTGGATGAATGAACATCTTATAGTAGAAACCCGCCGGCAGGAATCGCGCCAGTTTGCTATTAATCGCGCCGATATCGAATTCGAGACTGGGCCAGTGGTTTTGGCTTTGCGCTTGCAGGCCGTCGAAAAGCTCTGTTGTTGTAATGCGCTGGTTTGGCTCAAACCGGCCACCCTGCCCCATATTCACCAAGCCGTTGGGCTCTTCCGCGCCGGAAGCGACCACACCGCGCGGACGGTGGTACTTGAACGACCGTCCGACCAGCATCTGGTCATTGGCCAGAAGCGCCGAAGCCAGCGTATCGCCCTCGAACCCTTCAAGCGTTTTTCCGTTAAAGGTGAATTTCAGACGTTTTTCTCGGTTGAGAACCCGCCCACCCGTGCCAAGCCGTGTGCTCATGACAAATCCCTCCACGTCCAACCCGGTCGTTTCTTGCTAATTTTAGCGCACAGGTCTTTCGGCGGCTCCAGCGTCTGTGCGGGGTAAGTCCCAAACACCTCAAGCGTTGTTGTGCAGCGTGCGGCATGAAACCACTTGCCGCAGCCGTAAACGTGGCGCCAGCGTTCAAAATGTACGCCACGCGGGTTTTCCCGCATGAAGAGGTACTCTTCGAAATCCTCCTCGCTACTCCCGGGGCCAAAGCGCTTCAGATGCGCTTCGCCGCCACCGTGGAATTCGGTTTCTTCTGCGGTAACGCCGCATATGGGACACGTCAGGATCAGCATGGGCAGGCTCCGGTCTGTGCGTCGTCGCTTTTCGTGTCGAAACGCTGTATGATATTAAAAGACTCAGTAAAGGACATGCGATGAGTAAGGAAATGATGGCCGTAGTAGCTTTTGGGGTGATTGGCGTTGTCGCCATCATTATGCTGGTCATGGAACGGCGCGGAATTGCTGCCCGCAAAGCGGCGCGCGGCGGGCGCGAGATTGATATCAGCAACCTGATAGCCTTTGGTTCTGCTGCTGGCGAAGGCAATAAGACGATCAGGGACTGATCCGTGGAAAGCAATCCTCTTCTTCAGCTTTTGCCGCTGGTCCTGCTGATCGTGGTTGCGGTCTACTTTGTGACACGCGGATCGCGCACCAAGCCGGATGCCGACAGCAACAAGCCGGACATCGGTGGTGGATCCGGTGGCTCGCAGTTCCCCGACTGACATCAGTGTGCCACCCCTGCAGCGACCGATTCGTCAATAAACCGGCCTTCGCGGAACCGATCCAACCCAAAATCATCCGTGAGCGGCCCATAGCCTTTGTGCATCAATTCGGCCATTGCCCAGCCTGACCCCGGCGTGGCCTTGAAACCACCCGTACCCCAACCACAGTTGATAAAGACATTTTCGACCGGCGTTTTCGACAAGATGGGCGAGCGGTCACCCGTCACATCCACGATCCCACCCCACTGGCGCAACATCTTCAGACGGCTCACCATCGGGAAGGTTTCGATCAATGCGCGCACGGTCTCTTCGATATGATGGAAGCTGCCGCGCTGCGTGTAGTTGTTGTAGCCGTCCGTACCACCACCGATGACCATTTCGCCCTTATCGGACTGGCTCATGTAACCGTGCACGGTGTTGGCCATCACAACGACGTCCATACAGGGCTTGATTGGCTCTGATACCAAAGCCTGCAACGCCACGCTTTCAATCGGCAGCCGGAACCCCGCAAGGCCCGCTACATGGCCTGAATTACCCGCCACGACGATACCGAGCTTGTCGCAGTCAATCGAACCTTTGGTTGTGTCGACGCCGACGACGCGGCCCCCCTCACGACGGATCGCAGTGACTTCGCACTGCTGGATCACGTCCATCCCCATGTCCGAACACGCACGTGCATAGCCCCATGCCACCGCGTCATGGCGTGCGGTTCCGCCGCGCGCCTGCCATAGCCCTCCAAGCACCGGATAACGCGGGCCTTTGAGATTGATGATCGGCACCAGTTCCTTGACACGCGTCGGCGGAATGAATTCGGTTTTGACACCCTGCAACGCGTTAGCATGGGCTGTGCGCTGATAGCCGCGCACTTCGTGATGCGTTTGTGCCAGCATGATGACGCCGCGCGGGCTGAACATCACGTTATAGTTCAGATCCTGGCTCATCGTCTCGTAGAGCGAACGGGATTTCTCATAGAGTGCTGCCGACGGATCCTGCAGATAGTTAGAGCGTATGATCGTTGTATTGCGGCCTGTGTTGCCACCGCCCAGCCAGCCCTTTTCAAGGATAGCAACCCGTTTCACACCAAAGCGTTTGCCCAGATAGTAAGCCGTAGCCAGACCGTGGCCGCCCGCGCCGATGATAATGACATCGTATTTCGATTTCGGCTCTGGTGTGCGCCACGCACGTTCCCACCCCGAATGATAGCGGGCAGCTTCACGCGCAACGGCAAAGACGGAATATCGTTTCATCGCATAGGCCCCTGAATTCATGACACGCTCCGGATTCGCATCCGAGCCTTGTGGTGCCATCGTTCTGCGCGACTTGTCAAAAAAGAGGATACCCGGCGCGTCACTTTAGTGCAGATTTGCGACACGCGACATCATCGCGCAACCTATCAGGCACAAGGCGGGCTTTTTGACCCTTTTGTACCACTGGATTGCACACTACATGTATGCCCAACATGCACGGGGATCATATGACGTTCTGGTTTATTTCTGCAGGCCTTTCTATCGCGGTTGCTGTCTTGTTCGTTCTCGCCTTGCGCGCGCCCGGACGCGGGTCAACCGAACCTGCAGCTGCATATGATTTGAAGGTTTATCGCGATCAGTTGCGCGAGGTGGAAAAAGATCTGGCGCGCGGCGTCGTGGAAGAGGCCGACGCAGACCGTGTCCGGGCCGAGATTTCACGCCGCATCCTGTCCGCAGATGCCGCGCTCAAGGAAGACGTCATCGAAGAAGATGCCAAGAAAGGCGCGCCGCTCACCGTGGGTATTTTGCTCGCCGTTACTCTGGTCGCGGGCAGTCTTTGGATGTACTCGAACCTCGGTGCGCCGGGATATGGCGATCTCGCGCTTGAAGACCGGATCGCCATGGCCGAACAGGCCCGTCAAAACCGGCCCAACCAGCAGCAGGCCGAAGACAGTTTACCGCCTTACGTCGCACCTGCCGACATCAGCCCTGACTATGCAGCATTGGTCGAACGGTTGCGCGAGACGGTAAAAAACCGTCCGGAAGATATGCAGGGCCATATCCTACTGGCGCAAAACGAAGCAAACTTGGGCAACTATTCGGCAGCGGCACGTGCGCAAGGCAAGGTACTTGAGCTGCGCGGCGCCGATGCTGTGGCGCAGGATTATATTAACTACGCCGACATGCTTGTCGTCGCAGCGGGTGGATACGTCTCTCCCGAGGCTGAAGCGGTCTTGTCACAGGCGCTGTCGCTGGACCCTACGAACGGCACAGCCCGATACTATATGGGTTTGATGCTGGCGCAGACGGGTCGACCCGATACGGGATTTCGCGTTTGGGATCAGCTGTTGCGTGAAGGCCCCGAAGACGCCGCATGGATTCAACCGATTTTAGCACAAATCGAAGACCTGTCGCGACGCGCAGGCGTCAATTACCAGCTTCCCGAAATCGGTGCGGGACGCGAACCCCTGCGCGGCCCCTCGTCTGAGGACATTGATGCGGCCGGCGAACTAAGCCCGAGCGAACGAATGGATATGATCCAAAGCATGGTTGATGGCCTGTCTGAACGTTTGGCCACAGAGGGCGGACCTGCCGGAGAGTGGGCGCAGCTTATTACTGCCCTCGGTGTCTTGGGCCGCACAGGTCAAGCCCGTGCCGTCTATGAAAACGCCGTCGAAGTCTTTGCAGACGATACACGCGCTCTGGATTTGTTGCTGCGTGCAGGGCAGCGTGCGCAAGTGGCCGAATGATTTACGACGACACATCAGCGTTTTTGCAGGCGATCGCCCCCGGGCGTGGCCTTGCAGGCCTTGATCTCGGCACTCAGACAATAGGCGTCGCGGTCAGCGACACATTTCTCTCGGTGGCCACCCCTTTAGAGACTGTGAAGCGTAAGAAGTTTTCTCTGGATGCCGCCAGACTGCTTGAAATCGTTCTGGACCGCGGCATCGGCGGCTTGGTACTAGGCCTGCCCCGCAACATGGATGGCAGCGAAGGCCCGCGCTGCCAGTCCACCCGCGCCTTTGCCAGAAATTTGGAAAAATTCGACGGGCTGAACATTCCTCTGACGTTTTGGGACGAGCGGCTTTCCACAGTTGCGGCTGAACGCGCCCTGCTTGAGGCGGATACATCCCGAAAACGTCGCGCCGAGGTTATCGATCACGTCGCAGCAGGCTA
>Ga0316197_10000162_pt1 | contig 49957 bp, 45 predicted proteins | sample OudBiesiAoxic_MG_FD_204939 | JGI IMG/M metagenome (GOLD analysis project Ga0316197, IMG submission 204939) | Coastal sediment microbial communities from Oude Bieten Haven, Netherlands - site A oxic | ecosystem: Environmental > Aquatic > Marine > Coastal > Sediment | place: Netherlands... | reverse complement strand
GAAAGTGTTCTTTAAAATGGTCAATGTGCATCGAATCCTCCTCGTTAAAGGAGGTATATGATCACAGGTAAATCTGATCGTCAAATCGATCGTTTAATTGATTAAAAAATATTCGTGATCTTGCCCTTCAATAATCTTCGCTTCTTTATCTTCTGTAGAATTTACTTTCTTACTGTGTGTTTTCGATATAAAGAACCCAACAATACTCAATCCAACCGCAAAAAATAGACTTGAAAGCAATACAAAAAAACCAACAAACAAAGCAACAATCGTAGCAAATAACTGTTTCATATTTTAACTCTCTTTTATGAATGAAATGCTACTTTAACATTTCAATTCTGAACAGAAGATGAACAAGGTATTCACATCCAAAACATCATACCCAATAAAGTAACAGACAGCCAAAAAACCCAACAAATCAACATAAAAATCTACAATTTCAGATAGATCACAAAATAATAATCTACATATCTAGAATATTACTTTTAGAAACAGTTATTGATTCGCATCAAACCCTCTAAACCAGATTAACGCAGAATACCACTTAATGGTTAACTACTTACAATTTCTAATCTTAACTTTTAAACGAGGTAATTATGACTCAATCGACTGACAAAGATTCTAAAGTCGGTATTGGCAGCTACGTGGCTTTGGCCTTCGCTGTTGTGTTCTTTTCTGGCTTAATGCAATCTAATGAATGGTATGGTGTTCTCGACTTTACCACGCTAAATGGCTCTTTTGGACAAGTCGCTTATTCTGTTTCTGAAACAGCGGATGGCGTTCAAGCAGCAACCACTTCACTACGCGGTAAAGGCGGTAGTGGTGCTCGTGACGGTTTCATCTTCGCACTTACACTAATTCCTACTGTTATGTTTGCACTAGGTATGATCAACGTTCTTGAGCATTACGGCGCACTTAATGCAGCTCGTAAACTACTTACTCCTCTTCTACGTCCTTTAATGGGAATTCCTGGTAACTCTGGTTTAGCGTTAATTGCATCATTACAAAGTACCGATGCGGGTGCCGCAATGACTCGTCAGCTAAAAGATGAGAAACATTTAACCAAGCGCGAAACAGACATCTTCACTATGTTCCAATTCACTGCTGGTGCAGCAATTGTAAACTTCTTCTCGTCTGGTGCGGTGCTATTCACATTAACAAATCCTGATGGTTCTTTAGCTGTTCCTTCTTCTATCGGCCTAGCTGTTATTGTTATGTTTGCTTTCAAATTTGTTGGCGCAAACTTATTCCGTATTTACCTAAACATTACAGAAGGTAAAGAAGGCCAAAACAGTGATAAGCAAGACAAGAAGCTAACTGAGGAGACAGCATAATGAGCGACGTTAAAGCAAAAAAACCAATGGTGACTGATATCTTCGTTGAAGGCGCTAAAAAAGGCTGGGTTATTGCAACCACTTCAACGGTTCCTAACGTATTAATGGCGTTTGTTATCATCAAAGCGCTGCAAATCACTGGCGCTCTTGAGTTAATGGGGACTTTATTCTCTCCTATCATGGCTATTTTTGGTTTGCCAGGTGAGGCCGCAGCCGTATTAATTGGTGCTTGGATGTCTATGGGCGGCGCGGTTGGTGTAGTTATTACTCTGTTTGACCAAGGTATTCTAAACGGTACTCACATTGCAATCCTTGCCCCTGCGATTTACCTAATGGGCTCACAAGTACAATACATGGGCCGTATCATGGGCCCTATCGGTACTGAAGGCCGCTACATCCCAGTAATGATCGCGATTTCAGTATTAAACGCATTCGGTGCAATGTTTGTTATGAACATGATTCTATAAGAGGTTTACATGAATTTTTCTTTAAATGATTATCTAGAAGAGCTACGTCCACTGATTGATGTGGATTGTGGTACTTACACTGTTGAAGGCATCGAAGTCATTGCCAATCAAATGGCTGCAAAATATGAAGCAATGAGTGACTGGTCTATTAAACGTATTGATTGTGGTAAAGCAGGCGTTGGTCTTGAAGTTCGTAACAAGCCAGATGCAGAACACATTGATGTGATGATGATTGGTCATATGGATACGGTTTTCCCTGTAGGTACAGCGGCAGAACGCCCAATGTCTATGGATGCTGAAAAAGCCTATGGTCCGGGTGTTTCTGATATGAAGTCTGGTCTACTAAACGTGGTGTATGCACTGCGTAACCTAGACCAAGCGGTATTAGATAAGCTGTCTATTTGTGTCTGCATGAACCCAGATGAAGAAACAGGATCTTTAGATTCCGTTGATTGGATCCAAGAGACCGCGAAAAAAGCGAAAAACGTATTGGTTGCAGAAGCAGCTCGTGCGGATGGTGGCTTAGTTAAAGCTCGTAAAGGCATGGCTCGCTACAAAATGACCTTCAATGGTAAAGCGGCTCACGCTGGTAACGAACCAGAAAATGGCCGCAGTGCAATTACTGAAATGGCTAACTGGATCTTAGCTGCTAACGCAATGACTAACTTTGAATCAGGCACGACATTAAATGTAGGTGTGGTTTCTGGTGGTGCTGGCGCTAACATCGTTCCTGATTTAGCAACAGCGATTGTGGATGTTCGTTTCTGGGATAACGCAGAGTATGATCAAGTAGATACGACGTTAAATGGCATGATTACAACGCCATTTGTTGACGGTGTCTCTATCACTCTAGAGCGTGAAGCTTATAAACCATCAATGGTACCATCTGATTTAACTGTATCACTAATGGCAATGATTGAAGAATCAGCGCAAGAGCTAAACATTGATATCAACTGGAAAGAAGCTGGCGGCGGCTCTGATGCCAACAACACGGCTATCTTAGGTGTTCCGACACTTGATGGTTTAGGTCCAATCGGTGCAGGCTTCCACAGTGCCGATGAGTACTTGTTGCTTGAGTCAATCGAACCACGTATCAAGTTGTTGATGAGTGTGCTGACTAAATTGGCTAAGTAATATTTAGTGAGTAAGAATAAAAACAGCGAGCCTGAGTGCTCGCTGTTTTATGTTTATATAACCTAATTAATACACCACCGTCTTCATATATTGCTTTGGTGTCATGCCAAATTGCTGATAGAAGCGTTGGCTAAATCGGCTTTCTGATTGATAGCCACACTGTAATGCCAAATCTAATTGGGTTTGGCGCTTCTCTTGCATTAGAGAAAGTGCATAAGTCATTCTAACATTCGATAAAACAGTTCTAAAATTTGTATCATCTCGCTTTAATCGACGAATTAGCGTTGCACGGCTCATAGAAAAGTCATCGCATACGGTTTCTAATTGATAATTTTCTGACGGATTTTTAGAAAAATACGCACTCAGCTCATTTTGAAAAGAAGTGAACGTTGGAGAGAATAAAACATGCAGTACACCCAACTCAGCCAATTGTTGATATAAAGCTAACAAATGAAATTGTTGAGCCTTAGTACTCAGCTTTTGCGTATTAACATCCGTTAGTAATGTGAAACCGTAAGCCAACAATGGTGACACCGTAATCGCATGAGTATGTATACGAATACTTTCATTTTGTTGGCTCTCCTCTAACATCTCTTTAGGTGGTGCTAAGAAAAAACAGATCTGAACAGAATAAAAATTATCCTCTGTCGTTTTATTAATAAAGTTTAACCCTTGGTTGGCTGATGTAAGCAACCAAAAGTGCGTATTAACATCAAATTGCTCAGTCTCTTGAAATACGGTTTTTACACCCGACTTAACCAAAATAATACTAGGGGCATAAATATGAACATTGCGTAAATGCTGATCACTCTGACCCGAGTAAGTTTGAACTCGAAACATGGGATCAGTCAACATTACTTTATCCATTTTATACCCCTATATTTATGTTTATGCCGTAATTAGCGTACGTATGTCGCGGTTAATACTGCTTTGTCTAATGCCATACTATTTAAAGTATAACCAACAACAGCAGGTGAGATATCTGCAGGTAAATCTATTTTCTCTTGTGGTAATGCCCAAACCGTATATTGGTATCGATGCATTCCATCACCAGCAGGAGGACATGCGCCACCGTAGCTCATAGTACCAAAGTCATTCTTAGTTTGTAGTATATCTTTCATTGGAGAACCTTGATCAATACTGCTTACGTTTGCAGGAATATTAAGCGCTGACCAGTGCCACCAACCGCTACCTGTAGGTGCATCTGGGTCAAATACCGTAATGGCAAAGCTTTTAGTTCCCTCTGGTGCATCTTTCCAGCTTAATTGTGGAGAGATGTTGTCACCAGCACAGCCCATACCTGAAAAGGTAAACTTGCTATTCATTAATTGACCTTCATGTATATCAGAGCTTGATACTTCAAAAGCTTGGCTAGAGAATGATGCAAGAGTAAGTAACACCAATAATGCTTTGTTCATAATAATTTCCTTTATTTTTAGAAAGAATGTTAAGTAAGTACAAGGACATTATTAAAGATCAATATAACTAAAAGTTACCACTAAGTAGCAGTATTCATTAAAAATAGCTCAAAAATGATACTTATAGTAAAAACAAAAATCGAATTCAATTTATGAATCATTTACATTGGAGTAATTTAAACAAGATAAACTTCACTCATATACATCATTAGTTAATAAATTCACAAGTATTCTTTGTAATGGTATAGATAAATTAAAAAGTAGCGTATTAAAGACGCCTCACAAGTTTAATTATTACAAGTGATATACATCTAACTATTTAGAATTATAGCTATCAAGTCTGTTTAATCGGCGTATTGTAATTATTCAATATTACGATGAAACATTAATGATTAGAGGTGGTTATGAGTTTATTTTATGTAGATAAAAACGAACAAGCTAATGGTGAACATGAAGTTCATACTGCAACATGCACCCACAGTCCAGGGATCACAAAATGTGAACCGCTTGGCTATCATACTGCCTGCAGCACAGCATTAAATGCAGCTAAAGAAATATATCCAAAATCAAATGGTTGCTATTACTGTTCATACTCTAGTTATACATCTGAAGATAAATAAGAATAAAATAAAAAAGCCACTTAGTACTAAACTAAATGGCTTTTGGCGCATACACTTAGGAGAAATATGCTTTAGGGGGTAAAAGAATAATAAGACAAAATCGGCTTACGAAAAAGTGAACACTTCACCCAATATCATTTCCTCTTTTATACTGGTTTGATTAAGATCCAAAAATGCATGGGGTAGACATGAAAAGCGGTAAGACCCTACTTAGCAAACTCAATACTGAGCCCTGAAATGTATCAGTAATAAATAATATTTATTGAAAATAAACCCACTTGTAATTCCTTCCTATCGATTACTCTAAGTCTTAACCTAAAGAGCATAATCCAAATTCATTAATAACATTGCCCTTTGTGATTTCGTCATCGCCATTTTCATCTGCGATGACACCACCTTTAAATTTATAAATTAAATTGTGATTTTGTTTCAAAATGTAACCATTCACCTGGTTTATAAATTGAAAGGTTGGTATTGTTACTGCATAGAGTTGATACTCTAATACCATTCTGAATAAGCTCTTGTTCAGGTAATTGCGTAGAAAAATAGGATATATTTATGAAGTATATAACCCCCCTTTCACTTCTTTTCGCGGTAACTCTGGTTGGCTGTCAATCAGAAGAAACCAATTCTGAATCATCTTCTCAAGCAAATGCCAACGCTATTGCACAACAAAAGCGCGATTTAGCATTACAACTTAGCCAAAGCTATGCTGGACTTGAAACTACATTAAAAGCACAAATTAACGATCAAAAACTAAATGTCTCTGTATCTACCCTGCTAGATGAGCAACCAAATGCTGATTTTAGCCAAAAAATGGTAACTGCAGATGCTCAGATCCGTTCAATGAAAGGGATCCAAGAATTTACCCCTGATATATTAGAGTTACGTCTTGCTGATATCTCAATGGTAAAAGAGTGGAAAGAGGGACAAAGCCCACTATTTGCTTTCGAACCTAAGGGTAATGATGCATCTTGGCAGTATATTGAAGCCTTTGATATTTATGGACAAGTCCACCAGTTAGATGTATACCAATTACCTGATGTACCTGTATTTGTCGTTGACAGTAACAGTGACAAAGAGCTTCGAGCTGGTATACAAGCCATGCGTGCAGAAATGAATAGGTTAGATCAAGGTATCGCACTAAGTGTTAATCCAAGCGACGCTGTTGTTGCGACACCAATGCTTAACAGTGCTGATACTACAGAAGCTAAACCAATTTCTACTACTGTGTTGAAAAAAATTCGTCTAGCCGATGATCAAGAACCATGGATTTCAGGTAAAGCTGAGGTTTATGCAATTGTAACGGGGATCAATCCGAGTCGTGACAAGCCAACTATTGATTTAGTAGAAATGCCTTATTTGGACTACGACAACAAAGATTACCACCCAAATCAAATCGTTATTCAGTGGTCTCGTTATCGTTGGGGTGCTGCGGACCTTATCTTAATGGAACAAGATGATGGTACTGATTATAAAGAGCTAGCAAAACTATTGGTTCAAGTTGCAGAAGAAGTTCTAAAACTTATTCCAGACCCTGAAGTTCAAGCGTATGCTATCATTCCTCAAATCACTGGAAAAATTATTAGTGCTATTCCTGATGGGCTATTAGTCAACGACGATGACTTTGTCGATGTATATTATACTTTAATGCAAGACACTAGCTATACAGATCACCCAGCAGCAAGTGGCAATGCCGTTGTAACGTTAGAGCCTCTAACGATAAATCCTACTCGTAATTAGTAAAAATAGTGCTTAAAACAATTAAGAGTTATCAATAAATCATCTACACTAGCAAATAAAATAGCCAATATTTAGTTTAAATATTGGCTATTTTATCTATTTCAAGTTGAGCCAAGTAGTACTCGCTATATAAATATAAACACTTTAGAAAGATTAAAACACGACTCGTTTAGTTGATGCTGGTAGGATCTGATTTCCTATTACTACACCTTTATGTTTATCAGCTGAAAACTGACTGGACATAGGTGCTATGGTTCTATGTGCATAGGAAGTTTTCACCATTCCCTGATATCCCGTCACTTTAATACTATTATACCCACACTCTCTTAACGCTTCAGCTAATCCTTGCGCAAAAGAGGAAGTACAACCTTCTTTTGGTGGAACATTTGCACTGCCACAAGCAAATACTCTTAAATCCTGAAAGCCAGTACGCAGACCTTCATCTTTTAATACTTCAGCTAGATCCAGTGGAGTATATTTTTTCAGCTCGCCGCCTTGCCAGTTTTCAATTCCCAGCTTGAGTTCTTTTTTTGCTCCGCGTCTCGCCCCAATAGCACTTGAACCCAGTCCATGCCCGTGAGCTAAAATATAAACTTTATCACTAACTGAAACATCACGAAGAACTCCTAGTTTAGCTTTTCGTTTTATTCCTTTTAATATTCCGCTCTCACAATTACTAAGGATTTGATAAGGCTGTTTTCCTTTCGCAATCTGGCCTTGTTGCCAGTCTTCTGCAAAAGCACACATTTCAGGAGTCGCTACTGGAATATAAATGTAACTAGTCATACACTTTCTCTTAATTGATTTTCAGTCAAGAGGTACACAACACACCTCTCGACAGAAACATTCAAACTATAATTACTACGTCAATCTGATAAATCGTTTATACAACAAGTAATAATATTTATTTAGATTGGCAATCAAAGCAACTATTTTCTTCTTATTGCACCTTGCCTTCTTAACTTAGGAGGCTCAGGAAGCTCAACAGGGTTTAGCTGTTGTTTCAAGATCTCTCGTTGCCATGCTAAACCAGGTTTAAACTCTAAACTGTATTGAGCTGAGTATTCTTTAATGTAACTCACTGATTGTGATTTCATATTATTAATATAAACCACCCCTTTTTGGAAGTTAGCTTCTGCATCACTCACTAAGCGTCCACGTGAGTTAAGCAAAGCAAGGAAGGTTCCTGGGGCTGCAATTGAGCCTGATTGCAATAAAAGTGCCCCTAAAATAGGGCTTAGTGCTAATTTATCAATAAACCAATCGTTAAATCGCCCTGCATCTAAAGCAATACTAGAGCTATTAAGCAATTGAAGCTGTTCTTTCTCTGCTGTTTGGCATGTTTTATATAAGTTAACTCGTTGGATGATATAATCGATAAGAGTTGCTACACGTCCTAAAACATTCGCAACATAACTTAAAATAGAACCGATCCCTGCTGCAACATCCCCCGCTGCAGCCATCGCAATCTGACCTGTTTTCACAGCCATATCTTTTAGCCCTAATAGTCCTTTAGCTATCATATGAGAGCGTAGATCTCTCGCAATAACTTCAGGGTAACCAGAGTTTAGTGTCACACCTCGTCCTGCTAATTTCATTGAAATATAGCTGCTAAAACCTGTAACACATTTTTTAACACCTTTATATAAATCAGCTGCATTTTGCAGGTATCCTAATCCTGGAATTAAAGATGATAAATCACCAATAATAGATGCAGCTAACCATAAACCTATATCAGTTAGGTAATTAGCAACCCATTTAATATCTTTATACGCTTTCTTCAATTGTGTAATCAGATTTTGACAAAAGCCTTCAATTAATTTCGTTAGCTTTTCCATTAGGTTGTCTTTTGTTACTTCAACTTTATGTTTTATAGCTTGGCCAATACTTCTAAAGAACTCAACAGGTCTGCTTGATTTTATCGCTTCGCTAACAGCTCCTGCTACTTTAGTCACATTCGTTAACACTTTAGACTTAGCCATGATGTCGCTAACTTTGCTTTTTACAAAACCTCCGATATCTGAAATAGCCGTCGTGTCAATCACGAAGTTACCAACAAAATCTGCTGCAACACTTGGTTTTCTGTCTACTTCAAGGGAAGCAAGATAATTAATGATATTTACACGACCAAAATATAATTCTTTCTCTTGGTAGTTCCACCCTTCCATATCGGTACAATTGGTTACATCAGCAATCGAAACAGGCATACGCCCTCCTAGTTATCATTATTTATTATAAGTCCATTTCAGCTCTACATAATTAAAGGCTAAAATTTGTTCTGAGCAATAACAATTTAGTTATTTATACCCAATGAATAAGCATCTCTCGGATAGAGTTCGCTTTTTTTTTAATTTTTGGTTCAATTTGTATATCTATTAATTGATCAATTATTTTCACTAACGCGTACCAATCATCCTCTTTTTTTACTAACCCTTTACCCTGTAGTTGAGAAGGGCTTGCAAATGATGGAGTAGCTTGCCAACATGACAAAGTTTTTCGAACAGTTCCTATGCGATAACTTGCACCAAAATCAATTAATCGAATGGAGTCAAAAGCAGGAATAAACAAAATATTCGACGGCTTAATATCACCATGTACCCATCCTTTATCATGGCAATATTTTATTGCTTTTATGATTTTTGGTAGCACCCATACAAATTGTTCTGCGTCTTTCTTACCAAAGGTACTTAATGGCTTTGCTGCTGAGTCATATTCAAAATAAATAACGCTATTTGTCTTATCTAACGTGACTGTTTTTTGAACATAAAACCCTGCACACTCATTTACAGCAGTCCACTCTCTTTCCATTTCTTCTTGATTAGCATAATGCTTACCTATTTGAGATAGATCCCAACTCTCATCATCTAAAAGACAATGGGAGAAAGGTCTGTGAAAAGGTACCTCTTTTTCTCTCATCGCTTACAATTGTCTTGGAAGTGAAAAAGAGGTAAATAGTGATTTATTCAAGCTCTGATTGGTATCTCGCAGGGTGTAATCAAGAACTATATTATTGTCTTCAATTTTATAGTTAAGCTTGCGGATCAAACGATCTGATGTCGCACTTGAACTTCCCTCAAACAACGCTCTAAATAAGGCCCATTGACCAGTATATGAACGAGTAGCAATGCGATTCTCACCTTGGTAAAAATTAGTTGAAAGGTAACCATCAACCCCAGTTGTTGGCCAATTTAAATCTGTCCATATTCTAGGCCCATGACGATAGCTAAAGATACTTTCTGATTCACGTACCTGAAACTCAGTAACCGTAGTACTCATCGAGCTAGGACGAAATGCAAATCTCAACGCTAATTCTTGACCTGCTGAACCAAAGAAAGTTTGAGTTAACTTACGAGATTGACGAAGTTGAGTCAGAGCTTTATTACTAATAGGTAACGTTAAACCATCAATCGCTTTACGCTTAAGAACTCCATTATCCCAGTAAACAAAAGGCTTTAACTGTTCATCAATAAATTTATCAACTCGCCCTTGTGGCTTAAAAAATTGAGAAAAATCATTCAGATCAACCTCTCCACGACCATTTAAGGAGAATGGGAAACGCCCTTCAATTGCTGAGCCATAAAATTGGTATACTTGCTCATTCCATTGTTGATTTAAATAACCAACGCTACCATTAATAACCTGACTCCACGCTTTCTGTGATAACTCTTTTGTCCAGAGCGCGACTTGGCTAGGCGCTTTTGCACCTTGACGCTGAAATTGAACAATCGCATCTTGACTTCCTGCTGCGTGCGCTAAGGAGTATTCATGCATCATCTTCCCAGGTTCTGAACTTGATAACGCAACATCAAAATAAGTATTTAACGACTCAAACTCTTGGATCAACCCATCAAGCGGAATAACAGCCCCTGCTTTACCATTACCATTAACATAATTTCCATAGCCAATAAAAGCTTCATTAACAACATAAGATGGTTGTAAACGTAGTAACTTCCCACCGACTGCTCGATTAATTTTATCGGCTTTTCCTAGCCCTTTGGCTACTTTTTTCAGACCAAGTTGATTGGCTATTTTTTTATTACCTTTTGTATCTGGCTGCTCTTCTACTGCTAATGTTGTATTAACCACAAGCGCTCCCAGTACATCTAGAACAGGGCTTGTTGCTGGCTCTCGTGCATTTTTCAATGCGTAAGCAAATTCCACCTGAGAGTTAAAGCTTTTTATTCGGATGTTATTAACTAAATCTTTCCAGTAATAAATATAATCGGCAAAATATAGGCGCTGTATTTGCTTACTTAGATCAGTCAATTCCGTCACTGATGCACCAGACATATTGCCCTGGATCTCTTTAAATTCACCCAATTGACGACGTAATAGTTCTGATTTTGCCGTTAAATCAATAGTGCTATACCCTTGTTTGGTATAAATCTCAGGTATTAAATAACCATGAAAGTCATTTGAGAACTCAAAAATAGTATCAAACTTGTCCCCAAGTTGACGGCGTATGTCCACCTGATTACGATATTCTGGTAGCTCTTTTATACGAGCATAAATAAGACGCTCTGGAGATAATCCTTCTAAGTTATTAGTGGCTACAGCAATCAAGGCATTATTAGGTTCTAAACGATGTTGGTAATTACTATTAAATAAGTCTGTAATTAATAACGACAGAATATTAATATCATCTGAAGAGACATCGCCTTGATCTTTCATATTATCAATAAGATAAGCTTGCATTTCATTAATATCTAAACGCTGTACATCAAACAACATTTGGTAATAGCGTAACACCTCAAAGATTTTACTTGGGTTACCTAAGCTAACAAATACGTATAATTCAGAACTGATCAATTCTTCAATTTTTGGTAATAATATTAGATTAAGCTGCTCTTCATAAGCTTCATAGATTCGGTCCGCAGTTTCATCTTGTTTAATACTAACTTGTTGATACCAAGCTTTAGGCTCCACTCCTTTTGCCGAAACATCACGCAACTCATTAAGTAAGGCTATCATATCTGAGGTTGAGTAATTATTATCAAGACGTTTAACATCATTACTGTACAATTTTAACTGCGTCATGGCATCTGCACGCCATTGCTCATCTTGGTTCCAATTATTTTTTAATAAGACCCCTGTAAAAAAGATCGCCCCGATAATCAATAAAACCATGGCACTTCGCACAGCAAGATAACCAGCATGACGCCATTCATTGACACCTGTGATGCCTTTTTCTGGCAAAATAACATTACTAAACAAACGAGTTGAAAAGTAACTACGGCGACTTGGTTTTTGCTCACGATGACTTTGAGAGTTAAATTCTGTTCGCTCAGCAATTACTTGTGTTAATAAGTCATGCTCTCGTCCTTTCTGGCCAGATGATAATAAATAAGCCCCACGTATCCATACCGCTTCACGAACTCGGTTTTCATGACCAATATCAGTCAATAATTCATTCACTCTTTCAAGGAAAATACGAAGTTGATAAGGCAAAGCAATTACTGAGCTAGATTTTTCGCTATTAATATTTCGCAGCAACTCAAATTGTTGTTGAGCAACAGATTTAATCAATGTTTTACTTTGTTCTTCAAATTGATATTTATCAAAACGACGAGATTCAGTACATGGGAATGTCATTCCAAATGGGTTTTCTACATCACAACCAGAAAAATCTTCAAAAAACTCAACAAAATCTGCAATAGTATCTGCTTTTGAGAAAACGCTATAAACAGGGAGTGTTAGATCTAACATTCCGCCCATTGACAGAATTGCTTCTTGATAAATGCTACTCAGTTTTTGACGGTCTTTTCGATCACTTTCAAGTAAACGATCACAACCAATGATAGAAATCGCCCCGTTTAAACCTTGGCGAGGGCGGTATTTTAATAGCTGATTAGCGAATACCTCCCATAATTTCTCATCAATTCCTTCGTCATCAAATAAACGATGACCAACTTCAATTACGACTATCTGATCGTTATTCCAAAACTTAAGGTATTGCTCTGAGTCTCCACCTTCAAGGAGTTTATCAAAGACAGGTTCTAGTCCATTTTGTTGCAGTAGATAACTTTTGGCGTCTTTTTCACCACCTAACACTAAGTACCAAGGCAGGCTATACAAACTATCCAGTTTATTTCGGCCTGTACCTCGTACTTTTTTTGTCGCTACTTTAAACAACTGTTGGATAATACGTGTATCTTGTTTGAGTAAAATCTGTTGATCGTGTTTTTCACTAACTGATTGATCGTTTTTATATTGCTTATACCACCACCACATTAACAATAAAAACACCACTGAGCTGAGTGCTATTGTGGTGAGTTTTAACCACTCCCATTCCTCGTCAGGTAAGTAAACCCAACATAATGCTGTACCTGTGATCATCAATATCGCAAATAAAACCGCACTGATTTTTTTCATCATATTATTTCTGCGCTCTCTTAATCGTAGCATTCAAGCCAAAGCGAATATTCAACTCATTTTTAAGCTTTCGTATCACCGATAAATTATCTCCGGCTCTAATATAAAGCTCGACACCATGATCTGTTTCACGCGTGAATGGTTCATATCCCGCTTGCTGTAATTCTGAAACTAATCGCACCGCATCTAATGAACGAGTAAACACTGCAAGCACAACTTCCCACTGCTGAGTGGCTTTAGATGTTTGTTTTTTCTCATCAAGTTCAGTATTTTCAGTTGTTTTTCCTATATCTGCATCTGAGCTAATATAAATCAACTCTTCGCTGTTTTTCTTACCAACACTAGACATATCGATAGCATTAAATTGAGCAAGAATTGGCTGGCTGCGATTAAAATACCAATACTCTGATGCACCATAAGCAGACATAATACATAGAAATGCAATCGCTAATGTTTTGGGCATGCTCAGCATTAACCACGGTTGTTTTCCTTCAATAAGTTCAGGTACTTTTGGTACAGGTAATACGTTTTCACTGCGATAATGTCGAATAATGGAATACACATTCGATTGGATCTCATGCAGAACATTCTCATCATCGTGTCGGAAGCGCCCTTTAAATCCCAGCATAAGTAGAACGTATTGAAGCTCTAAAAAATCCACTAGTTTTGCAGGCTGCTGACTCGCTTTATCTAACAGAGTGAAAAAAGCTTCACCTCCATTACGTTGAGAAAAAACTTTACTCAATAAAGAGTGATTTTCCCAACGAGCACTCTCACCCCATTGGGTGTAAAGAATGGCCTCATCAAAGGCTGCGCATAATACAAAACAACTTTTTTCTATAATACTTGGGTGATACTCAAGATACGTACCACGTTGGCGAAAAACGGCAATTTCATCCAATAAACGCTGTCTAAAACGGTTTATGTCCCTTGGCTCTCCTTGACGAGGCAAGGTTACTAAGATTGCAAACAGTTCCGTTGCAGAGTTCAGTAGCGGGCTATTATAAACTGCCAGACTATCTATCAATCGCTCTGATCCTGAAAGATCAACATCCTTAAGCTCGGCAATTTTTTTCTTTGCCGATACTTTTTCTTTAGCGTGACGAACTTCTACCGTCGCTTCTTCATTAAATAATCCGCTCACAACTCACCTACCTAATCACGTGAAATTCAACGTGTACATCTTCTATACGCTCATCGATATGTAAGGCAATTGGCTCATCTTTTTTCACCAAGGCTTGCCATAACTCTGATTTGGTATCAATCTCAAAGTACGCAGCATCATGCTTAGATTTAAGCTCAGAAGGTGCATAAGGTAGATTACGCAATGCAACACCTGATAATGCGTTACGAACCAAGCCAGCAATATCACTGTTGCCTGCAAGCTTGATAGCTTTAGGAAATTCTTCGCTAAGGCGTGATGCACCCAATGGCGAAGTAGCGACAAGAATAAAGCGCCCTTCATTATATAAACTACGATCTTTCACTAATGTACGAAGCAGACGTCGAGAAACAAATAATTGTGTATCCCATGATAAGGTCGTTAAATTATCAATTTGAACTTCACGCAATAGCACTAATAACTCAGAGAAAATCACAGAGAAAATGCTGTATAAGTCATTTTGATCCCATACTAATGAATCTTTAGGCATTTTTCCTTCTAGGCCTTGCATCTGTCCTGCCATTGATAAACATTCTAAATACAAGTGCTTGGTTAATAAGGTACTATCTTGATTCCACTGTTGTAGTTTTGGCATCCAAGCGCCTAAGGCTTGCAACCATAAATAATCACGCATCATGGCTTGGTAACTTTTACTTTCATTTTCAGCTTGAAGGCGAGTAGATATCGTCATTGCACGGTATTGCACTTGAGAGAGCACATCAGCCACACAATCTTTAAGATAATTAGATACACCAAAGTGCAAACAATGTGGTACAAAAGCTTGATTCAGAATTACTGCACCTTCTGATTTATGCTCGCTAACTTCACAAACTGCTATTAAGGTATAATCTTGTAGCTCTTCATCTTCTAATTTAAGAACAATATTAAGCTCGGCGAGCTCTAACAGTACTGATTCACTATGCTCACGGCTAGTATCAAATACTGGATGTTCTACAGAAGAGTGTCGCAAACGCTGATCAACGCCAACATCTACGGCTCCTGGTCGCGATACTGGTAAAGCAAGATATACTTTTTTGTGATTCATATTTTTAGGAATATCTAGAACAAGTCCGCGATTAATTTCAAATGGTGTTCCATCAGGAAAGATACCCTTTGCGCGACGAACAGATACTTTGCCTATATTCAGCATAGAGCGATCAAGTTCAAGTAAAGTTAATCCATTTCCTTGAGGTGCAATCTGCTCTGTAAACTCACGAGTTAAATGTTCAACATAACGTGTTTGCTGTTGAAAATGCTGCGGAGAAAGGAACATCCCTTCACTCCAAACGACTTTTTTATTATCCATTATTATTCCTCTTCGCCTGATACTGATAGATTAATTCCATCTATTTCAATATTAATGGCTGTAGTTCCTAAGATTATCGGTTTATAGATAACTTTATTCTTTGCTTCACGGTAGGCAGCAAATCCTGCTATAACACCGATATATTTAGTTTCTGCTGCAAGAGGAAATACTTCTTGGCGTGTCTCTCCTGGTAAAATACTTTCTAACTGACGAGTAAGTAACAACTCTGCTTTTAAAACACCCTGCTCATCATTATAAATTTGAATAAAATCTGCTTGTGAAAACGCTTGGCTATCTGTTAATTGATATACACGTAGTTCTAATGGTGAAGGTTTTCCTTCCACATTTGGATTAATATTTGAAGCTGCTTTTATATTTAGTACGACTTGAGGAGCAAGCTCTGCACCACCAAAACTGCAACCAGACAGCAAGGAAATAAAAAGAGATGACATTAACCATTTTCTCATTTGTTATCTCCTTCTAGATTACGCTGTAGACGAATGGCATCATGAAAATAAGCATGGAATTTAATTTGCCAATCCTTATTTTCAACTTGTCTAGTAAAGTAACGCTTATACATATCCCAATATTTAGGTTTACCACCAAAAAAGCTCGGCGTAGAAAGATCATTAAACATATCTTCCATTGCATGAGGAGATATGTCTGACAACAAACGGGTTAATGCCATTTCTAATGCTCTATCCATATGTTGTTGCATTCTTTCTTCACTTTTTCGATAAGCTATCAATGCATACTTATCCTCTTCTGCCTCGACACTTTCTCGTTTTGGTATTTCTGCTAATGATTGAAGAGGCAAATTAGATTGAAATTCTGCCCCCGAAAATGGGTCGTCATCTAATGCAGCAAAACTTAAATTTACTTCTTTATGTTCCCGTACTTTTTTCATATCAGCGGTGCTAAACGGGTCATCATCAATAACATTACGATCGGTAAACGTAAAATCTAATTCAGGCTCTTGATAGACAGAATTTGAAGAAAATGAAGACTCATCTTCTGAGGTACTAAAAGGATCATCTCCAAACGACGAACTCTCAGATAACACTGAAAATTCCTGAGCTTGAGCGTCTTCAGGAACAAAACAAGACACTAATAAACGATAACGACCTATATCAAGTATATCCCCATCATTTAATGTTGTTTGGTTACCTAAACCAAGCTGTTTATCTGAACCATTGATAAATAAGCCATTAGTACTATCATCGATAACTTGATAACCTCGCGATGTTTTTTTAATGACTGCATGAGAGCCTGATACCTCTCGTGTGGCATCACTTAGTTGCATAGAAGCACCAAAAGCACGCCCAATGCTTCCCCCTTCTTCAGGTAGTGATTTATTCCATTCTGAAATACTTTCACCATCTGGTGAACTAATTATTCTTATCGATATAGGCATATTACTTACCCTTACATTGTTGTATCGTACGATTAAATTCAGTTAAGAACTGCGGGTATTTTTTTACAAATGTTTTCGAAAAATAGACACCAAGCGGTTGAGATTTCATTTGTTTTTTTGAGATAGCTCGATAACTAATCCCTAACTGCTTAATGGTTTCTTCTATTACCTCATCATTACCTAAAATCGCACCGATCTCACCTTTTAACATTAATTGAACCATGGCTTTTGCACTTCGCGGCTTCATTGATACTTGATAACCATTTTTTTGTAGCCAAAACCATTTATTTGAACCGAATAATGCAACAACTTCTACTTGGCTTTTAAACATCATACTGTTGATATCAATAGAGTCTGAAAGCGAAAACCAACTCCAGTGTTGATCCATCACAGGCTCTGAATAAATGGCGTATTCATCTCGTTTACTGTTATGAGAAGCTAAGAAAAAACCATGCTGACTGCCTACTTCCGTTAACAACTGCGCTTTATCCCATTTGGTCATCATTAATTGATAGGGCTGGTCCATTTTCTTCATTATGCATTTTAGCTTTTCAATACCAGATCCTTTCATCTCACCATTTTCTTGGTACTGATAAGGAAACCACTCTTGAGTCGCAAGCAATAAACGCTCAGGACGACTGTAAGCATTAGCTGATTGAGCAAAAAGCGTTGCTCCAATAATTACAGTTGCTATCAATATCGACTTCACGGATTACTCTTCTCCATACTCATACCTGCTGAACGGATCATTTCACCATTGTCAGCATAAATATCACTAGCCATTTCAAGTAACACAAAAGGGATCGTAGTATTAAGGCGCTCAGCTTGCATAAAACTAATCGAAATATCAGGTGGTGATAATAGACCTACAGGCAAGTCCTGAGGCTCCACGTTGTCCCGTAATATTTTTATGCCATATAATGCAGCTTGATGGGCATTATTCTCAAAACCAACACCCACTGACATTAAAGCACTATGCTCACTATTATTCACCGCATTTGGTACAACTGTTAGCAGCGGTAATTGTTTCGATGAAAGATAAATATCATCAACTCTAGACAGTAAACTTGAACTCCCCGTTAACCATAATAATGACTGTTCAAAATTTGGGTCTTGCTTCTCCATTAAGCTTACTTGTTTACTCATAATAGCGTCTAATGATGATTCTGATTGGCTTTCATCCACCTCAATAGCAAATACAGAAATACCATTTGCTTCAGCTTCTTGCTTTAACGGTAAAAACTGAGTCACATAAGCGCTAGTATTACTTTTTGCGTATAACACCCCAATCTGACGCAATTCAGGGTTAAATCGAGATAAAAAGCTTAACGTTATATTTGCTGGCAAATTAAGCGATGTATAAGCAAAGTTATTATGACTGCTTTTATAGGTGTCGGTTAAACCGAGTAACACAGGGTCTTTCGCGTTAACAGAAACCACAGGAAGTTGGCCGCCTGCATAAAGTTGATGAACCGCAACTGTCGCTTTAGATCCAACGGTATAAATCAAACTAGCCTGTTTTTCAGCCTGATTAAGTAAGTGTTGTAACTGTTCTGGTTCACTAGGTAATAAGAAAACCCTGAATGTGGCAGTACTCAGTTCTCGTTTATACACTTTAAGCATTGCTCCCAAAGCTGTATCGTACGATTTAGCTTTGCGTGAAACTAAAACCCATACTTTTGGGTGCTCTGCATAAGGAATAAACTCAACGAAATTTTTGTCTTCATTAATTTGCCAAACGTCGTCATTTCTCAGTTCTTCTCCAAGCCAATTTGGCCATGCAGCAAGAACTGGCATGACGGTTAAGGACATAAGTAATATAACCAAGTAATAAGCTCTAGCTATCATGACAACACCTCCTTGTTTACACTGCGATCAGAAAACCACATCACAATACCTGCAAGACCAAAAAAGGCACCTAACAACCAAAATGCATCTTGTTGGCCATATGAAGCCAGTAATTGACCAACAATCACAGCACCTAAGACATGACCAATTCGCTCCAGAAAACGATACGTTGCAGCAACAGAGTTTGCACTTTTACCTTGAACGGTACTCACGACATGTGTCACCACTGGAGCATTAATTAAGCCATGAGAAATACCCATAACAAGCATTGAAACCGTTGCTATAAGTACAAAATAGTTCGATTCAACCATTGAGAATGCCGACCCTAATATCAACAATGAGATAGCTGCTATCATGTTACCTAAGCATAATGCCCACTTACTTGACCCTAATTTATCAATCAGTGGGGATATTTTGTCACTGATAAATAACACCGAAAAGGCATAAGCCATCATTACCTGACCAATACTTTCTTTTGATACGCCTTTCTGGCTCAATAAGATAGGCACAGCAAAAAAAACAACGCCTGTTAAGACCATTTTCGTTGGGATCCCAACTAATAACATGGTGCGCATAAAAGAAGGGATACGAATTAATTGCATTGAGTCATGCATCATTAATTTCATGCTATTGAATAGGCTGCCATTCTCTTTATTTTTAATTCTCATTGATGGAAGTACTAAACTAAATAAAAACATTAACACACCAACAAAGGCTGACATCATAAAGATACCTTGAATACCCAGAGTATCGGCTAGTAATGCTCCAATCGCAGCACCAGAAATAAATCCAGCATTAAAACAAAAAACAATAATACCTGCGGCTTGAGTTTTGTTAGATTTATCACTAAAACGTAAAATATACCCTTGAGCCGAAATAAAGATAACAGCCTGACCAACCCCAGAAATAAAACGAGCAATTAAGACCGTACTTAAATGGTTGTCTGATGCTAGTAGTACACAGCCCAAGCTAGATAATACAATTCCAGCAGCAAGTACTCTTCGAATATCAAATAACTCAACTAAGCGTGATGCTGGTAAAAGAGAGCTTGCAAAACCAACAAAATAAAGTGTAAAGAAGTACGATGACCATGCTTCTGTGCCTCCATTACTAATCGCTATTTCAGTTAAGTATTGAGGTAATAGAGGCGCCATTAACGCCTCCATTAATACAGTAACTAAAAGTAATGGTTTCACTTGAGCTAAAACAAGATCAGAATGACTTTGAGTTTCTTCACGGCTTAATAAGCGAATAAAGGCAAAACAAATGAACGCACAGCCTGCAAACAAAATAGCAAAGTTCTTTAAAATCTCTAAAAATTGTACCAATAACATCTTAGGGTCAAAAGCGATAGTCACTTGATTTCCCAATGTATCTATTATTGGAAATTCAGCCAAATTTTCAACTAGCATCATGTTGTGTTCAGCATTGCTATATGCAATTACTTCCGTTTGATGCTCTACCAAGATACTTGATACTTCTTGATTAGAGCTACGGAAATTATCCAACATTTGATCCATTCCGCTAACTCTTTGCGGCGCAATACCGAGCGTTAGAACTGGAGCTAAACGCTGAGTTACTATATTAGCCATTGAGTTGGCTTTATTCTCAAGACCAGATTTATACAATGCCCCAACCAGCAGCATAACGCTGACGGACATGGCAAAAAAAACAACACCGAATGCAGTAAAATAAATTTTACGATTCTCAGTTCTAAGGATCATAAAAATAAAGCCAATCACTAAAAAAACCACTAACCACATCATCGGCTGGAAACGTTTAGCTATCTCTTTTTTGACTTCTTCGTTACTAAGTAATACCTCTATTGCACCCACTTGAGTAAATTTGTTACTTAATGGGATAGTAATAAGGCTTCCTTCTAGAGCATCGGTTTTATAACGATAAAGTTCTTGTTTACCTGAAATAACTCGAATATCAACAACCGAACGATCTGATAGCACAATAGGTGATAAAACTTTTTCAATCCCTGCGATATCTTGTAAAGGTACACCTGAACTTAAAATTTGTTCAATTCCAATACGAGCAGCTTCCGTTTGTGATAAAACCGCATCTCGACTTTGTTGTTGGTAGCTTTTTAGTGCTTGCGCATACCCAACAACAAAGATCAAAGATAGGGAGAATACGACTAACATAGCTCCTAGCACTAATCGGCTGTGTTGTTTTATCATCTCCACTATCAGCTCCTAAATATCGTTAATAAGGTCAAACTGCGCAGTTAAGCAGTGTGCCAAAGCAGATGGACGTTTCGCTTTAAGAAAAGACAAACGATTGAATACTAAAGATTGAATTAAATCAGTATAGCTCATATTTTCACGATCAAGGTCGTGACACACCAAGCTCACTTTGTCGCCTTTTGGACGTTTAAGATCTGGTTTTGGGTTTGTCTCAAGTACGTATAAGTTATTCTCATTATCCATACGAACATCAACACGAACTAACGTTTGCAGACCAAATTGATTGAATATTTTCTGACCGATTTTCGCCAACTCGCTACGCAGAGGTTCCTCTGTCACTGCAATAAGACGGTCTTGGGTAATTGGTTTAATGTCCATTGAGGTGAAAATGGCTTCATCTTCTTCTAAAATTCGTTCTGTAATAGAGAACGCTAAAGGGGCTGGTAGTCGAGTAAATTCACCTTGCTTAATTATGCACTCTCCAGCAACGGCTACGACAAACTCTCGACCACCTAAGAAAGGTTCTATCATGACGGTATTATTCGTTGCTTGGTGTACTTTCTCAACCACGGCTTGTAATTCACTACGTTCAAAAACTGGATAAACATGAATAGACGCTCGACCAGACACAGGTTTTACAATAAACCCATCAGAAAAGCGCTTACAAATAAGATCCAGTTCATATTGGTTTCTTTCACTAAGAAAGTCTTCTTCAACCCCCACAGTAATAAATGGTGCTGTAGGTAAACCCGCGGCCTGAATTTCATGCTTAAACAAGTGCTTATTATCTAAGATCCCTGCCACCATTGGCGAATGACCGACATAAGGCACTCCTAGCATTTCTAATGTTGATGGTAAATGACACATTGAATCAAAACCTTGTAAACCACCACTATTAGTGATCACTAAATCAACTTTTTCACTACGCAGTTTTTCAGCCAAATAAATATCTTCAGCGAATACGCTAATAAATTTAAAACCTGATTCACGCAGTGCATTTGCCATATCATGAGCCACCGCTTCATACGTTTTTGTTGAGCGCGGACTTAAATTCTCAAAGACATAACCTTCTGGTTGTGCTTTATCTCCCCCATGCACCACGGCAATATGTACGTGATGACGGATCCATTCTAATTGTGCTTGCGAAAAGTTTAAGGTTCTCATAGTGTTACCTATTAAAAAATTACTAAATATGCACGGTTCTTATCTTGAACTCTTATGCAAAATGAAAATTAATTTATTATTTTTATAATTAATGTCAGGCCACTATCTACATGACCTGACAGATATTTTATTTGATGTTTATTTGAAACTTATTTTCATTAACAGTTAATGCTACTTCACTAATAGATTGTGATTGACTCATGCGCACTATGCATTGATTCGCTAATTCCGGCATTAATTGACGATTTATTAGCTGCTCAATAGCACGAGCACCTGTTTCCGGTGACTGATTCATACTCACTAACAAGTCAATAACTTGAGTGTCATAATCGAACGTCGCGTTATAATGCTGCTTAACTCGTTTTTCAATACGACGCAGAGATAATTGAGCAATTTTACTCATCTCTTCGTCATTCAATGGAAAATAAGGAACTATCGTTGTTCGGCCTAAGAAAGCAGGTTTAAAGAAACTCTGCAGTTCAGGGAAAATTGCTTTAGTTAACGTTGGTATAGAAGGGCGACCATCAACACAGCCATTCACTACTGCACTATCGGCTGCATTGGATGTCATAATAATGATGGTGTTACGGAAATCAATTTCACGACCTTCGCTGTCAGAAATCGAACCTTTATCAAAAATTTGATAGAAAATATCATGAACACCAGGATGAGCTTTTTCCATTTCATCCAATAATAAAACGGAGTACGGATTTTTACGTACCGCTTCAGTTAATACTCCACCTTTACCGTAGCCTACATACCCAGCAGGAGAACCAAGAAGCATAGACACTTTATGTTCTTCTTTAAATTCAGTCATGTTGATTGTGGTTATGTTACGCTCACCGCCATAAAGCAGATCTGTTAACGCTAATGCGGTTTCTGTTTTACCAACACCACTTGGACCACACATCAAAAACACACCGACAGGCTTACGAGGGTCGGTTAATCCAGCACGAGACATACGGATCGCTTGAGAGATCTCAGCAATAGGGGCTATTTGACCAATCACTCGCTCACCGATATGCTTTTCAAGATGCATTAAGCGTTCAACTTCTTCTTTTAGCATGTTTCCAACAGGGATCCCGGTCCATAAAGAGATCACTTCCGCCACGGTCTGTTGGTTCACTTGAGGAAGAACTAAAGGTTGCTCACCTTGTATTGCATGCAACTCTGCCATCTTTGTTGCTAAAAGGACTTTATCTTCATTTTCTGATAAATCATCACCATTTAGAAACTGCTCATCTAGTGTTGTTTGCAGATCAATGATCTCTGCTACTAAGGTTTTTTCTTGCTCCCAACACTTGTCTATTTCTTGATGCTGTTCTTTCAAATCAATTAAACGTTGTTGAACTTGCTCTAAACGACCATCATCAATTGACCATAATGCCGCTTCATGATTCAAGGTTGTGATTTCATTTTCAACATAACGGATCTGCTCTGCTACTGCTTCTAACTGACGGGGTGTAGCACTTTGGCTTAATCCAATACGAGAGCAAGCTGTGTCTAATAAGCTTATCGCCTTATCTGGTAATTTACGCTCAGGTAAATAACGAATAGATAATGAAACAGCAGCATTAATTGCTTCTTGCATTACTTTTACATTATGGTGTTTCTCTAAACTCTTCTTTACACCGCTGAGCATGTGTATCGCATCATCTTCATTCGGCTCACCAATCGATACCACTTGAAAACGACGAGTTAGAGCAGCATCAGATTCAAAATACTGCTTATACTCTGCCCATGTTGTCGCTGCAATAGAACGAAACTCACCACGAGCCAACGCAGGTTTTAAAATGTTCGCAGCATCATTTTGACCAGCTGCGCCACCTGCACCAATTAAAGTATGTGCTTCATCAATAAACATAATAATTGGTGTTGCTGATTGTTTAATTTCATTAATCACATCTTTAAGACGGTTCTCAAACTCACCTTTAATACTGGCTCCGGCCTGAAGTAGTGATAAATCTAAACTGCGTAATTCTACGTTTGCTAATGCCGGAGGCACGTTACCATCTACAATTTGTTGTGCTAAGCCTTCCACAATAGCAGTCTTACCCACTCCTGGGTCACCAACTAAAATTGGACTATTTTGACGGCGACGGCACAAGATATCGATGGCTTTTCTGATCTCATTACCACGCCCAGAGATTGGGTCTAAATCGCCATTTCTTGCCGCTTGAGTTAAATTTTGTGAGTACTTATCAAGAGCGGGTGTACTCATATCACCTTCTTCTGCACCTGTCATACCTTGGTTTTCACCAGATAACACTGAAGTTGATGAAAAATGACTTGATGCCGTCTTGGTAATCGATTGACGATTCAGCCACTCAGACGACAAACTTTTTATCCAAGTAGATAACGCACCGTTATATGCACCCTGCTCAATCCTTTGTTTTAATACAATTAACACATGAAATTCATTCACCGATAATTGAGCGTGATTAAGAGAACCAATCATCCAAGCGTCTTTTAATAATTCAACTAATTGAGGTGACAGTGACGGTGCAGTATCATTGCCACGAGGTAAACTAGACAGGTGATTATTAAGTTGCTCAAGAATACTTTCACTTGCCATTCCTGCTTGCTCAACCGCTTTTTGCCAACCCATCGTAGGTTGTTGCAGTAATTGAACAAACCAATGTTCAAGTTCGATTGAAAAATGACCACGCTGAACACACTCTCCTGCTGCCGCTTCAAGTGAAGCCTTCATGTCCGGTGTTAATCTTTTTACTAGACTTTGCAATTCAATATTTATCATAATTTATTAACTCGTTGTTAGTAGCATTTCAACATACAATTGCTTATTTAAACGACTGTTCATCCAGGCTGATTGACCTACTTTTAAGCCTTTGTCTGCACTGCTAGTTAATTGGACTCTTGGCAAATATCGGCTATCCACTTTCATGTAAAGCTTATATTTAATGTTAATTCCCATGTAACTTCGTACTAGGTGTTCAATGGCTCCAATCATTTTTTTATCACTACGGATCTTAATATAGTGACGATAATTTCGTGGACACACTTTTATATGTAATTTTTGGCCAACCATAGGTGCACTTTTTCCAACGAGTGCCCCCATGCCTAACTGTCTATTCTGTCCTGTTTTACCTAACTGAGTTAGTGAACAAGGAGTTAGAGGTTGATACTCTAGTTCACTTGTTTGTATAACAAACTCTGCATCAAAATAATCTTCTAACAACAACTTGAGCGTAAACGGACACGTTAATTTCAAACCTAATAAACCGGTATATTGAATTAAATGCTGCTTTGGGATCGTGTTGTTATTTTCTCCAAGACCGCACAAACTCGATAACATGATCGTAAGAGACTTCTGATGCTTATTCCATGTAAAAGTTTCTTCCTCGGCTTGACTGCTTAGGTCATGCTTCAATTCTGTTTGACAATACAAACGAAAATAACGATTGTTAAAGACATCAAAAAAATCAACGGGAGCTTCATCACCCAAATCAAATTGAGCACTCAATGCCTGACGATACATTTGTCTTGGTATCGCACCTTTGCAGCCTGACAAAGCTGCTAGAGGGGTTTTGATGACATAGCGACCGCTCTTGTTACTATACACCTCAGTAACTTGAGTTTGATAATATGCTGGCAGTTGCTCTGCACTAAAAGCCACATTTGGCCGAACTCCATTACACTCAGCTTGATGCTTAAATAGCTGCCACGCTTTATCTAACTCAACATCCTGTTGATTATTATTTAAACGTACTACAGCAGATTTTTGCATCCAGCCCTCCTTGGAAAGCTCATATAAAGATCATCTTGTCCTTTTAGCTTAATATCTATCTGAGTGAAACTATTAAACCCTGCAAAATATGCAAAGAAACGATCAAGCAGATGACTAAATAAGCAGATCCCTCCATTAACATTGGTTGGGTCAAGAGTTATCACTATCTTCGTCCCATAGGCAAAACACGTTTTTCCTGAAACTCGAATTGGAGCAACCACTTGTTCTTGTTCAATCGAGGTTACAGATTCTATGTATGCATGATTTTGTGAGTTTTGATTATGGTTATACAAATCAAAGACATTCTTAAGTGTCTCTACAGGATCGTCTGAGCCTAAAATCGCATGATAATTAAAATGTAGGTGGCACAATAAAGCCCATACATTTTTATTGCTTTCTTTGCTACGCATAGGTAATGATGGACGGCGTAATAATTGGATATTAGCTGGAATGGTTAGTGATTCACGACACTCTATTCTACTGAGTAATGATAAATGCCCAGCAGCCATACCATCAGTAACGGTTGCAGTAACTAACCACGTTTGAGGTTCGCTTTCAGCACTAACATGTTCAAGATCTGCTATTTTTAATCCGCTTTCTAATAAGCCATTTTCATGTAAAGTCTGCACCAACTGCCAACGTAATCCTGACTCACTACCATTAAACTTTTCACCGTAAATTTGAGCAATTTTTGCAGGCTCAGCTTGCGTAACATCCATGACTTCATCAACAGAAAATAGCTCTAAACTATGCCCTTGGTTTGCATCAAGTACTATTGGGTACTGTTTTTTAAAAAAATCAACCTCAAGCGGATCTGAAACCATTTGATGTAAATTCACTATAGGTGTAGTAAATAGCGAAAAACGCTCGACAGATAAGCTTCGAGCAAAATCAACACTTAGCTCATCAATAAATATCTGAAGCTTAAATTGATGACTGTCTATCTGCTTTAAAACATCACCAAAGTTAAAATGAAAACCATTAAATCGTTCAGAAAACATAAAGAATTCAGTTAATAATTTAAAGCCGCCAAAGCTTGCTGCTTGATAAGGAAGAATCGTATCATTAACATCAAAACCAATAGGTTCCATCGAATTTCGCCCCAGCTCACAACTTTTACCTTGTGCTGAGACACAAATTTGAGATGTTCCTTGTGACAGAAGATCAAACAAACGCAATGCAAAATTAGTTTCACCTTTAAGATGAAGCTTTAATGATTCAATAGACAACTCAGACAGTGCTACTGTGTCATCTACAGCTGATATAGATATTTCTATCAAAGCATTTGATTGCTCTGCACCTCTTGGTTTAGCTAATTCAAACGGAGCAAAAGATACATTTACTTTTTCTATTTTTAATGGAAAAAGTGCCACTTCTTCTGTTGTGCGAAATACAGCACTACTGCCCTGTTCATCACGAACTTCAAATTCAGTCCCTGTAGGAATATGGTGAGTTGCATTAGTATCATTATCAACCACAAAATCAAGTAAACTATATGAAGGAATTGGGCGTAAATAATGAGGAAAAAGCAAACGAATAAGGCTTTCAGTAAACTCTGGAAAAGAGTCATCTAAACGCTGTTGTAATTTTCCATTCAAAAAAGCAACGCTTTCAATTAAACGAGCTATTTGAGGATCATCAATACTGTCTTTTCTTATGCCGAGTGCGTCCGCAGCTCCCGGATGACGAGCTGAAAATTGCGACGCTTCTTCTCGAATAAAACGCAGCTCTTGTTCAAAATATGACAGTAATGTATCAGACAAAATTTGATTTCCTTACATCCAATGTGTTTCGACTTAAATCCAAAAAGGAATCCAATACAATGGCCTCTTCACCTTGGTCAGATAACATCACCGCAGAAATACGAAACTGTAATTGATTTTTTGATTTTTCTTGTTCTTCAATTTCGATTAAAACATCAATTAACCTAGGCTCATAACGACGGATTAAATGAGTAATATCAGTAATTATCACATCACTGTTAGATTTACTCTGTGCGCGCGTCATATTGCGTAAACCAATATGCGCAATCGTGTCTGCTAACTCATCTGACGATTCTATCGTTGCCCAAATAGGAGCTCGGCTAGAGATAAGATCACATACATTATCGATAATAGCATCACGCATTGCATCAATATCATTACTCCAAGATTGAGTTAATTTCGCCATTAAACTCATGAGGATTCTCCCACTTCTTGATCTGATACAGAGGTAGTTAATAACACTTGAGCATCCATCATTTCATATTGATATTGAGGCTGAAGCATGATTTCGCATAAATAGCGTGTACTGTCTTGGCTATCTTCTTTAATACGTACTTCACACGCTTTTAGTGGATAACGGGCCATAACAGAGTCCTCTCCATAGTCCACTTCGCTAATGTAACGTTTTAGCCAATTCTCTAAGCCGCGTTTGCAATCTTCCATACTATCGTAACGGCCTATTTGGTCTCGGATCTGGGCTTTAATATAGTGTCCGAAACGACATGCCATTAAATTAGTTTGCAACATCCCCAACATTCGTAGTTCTTCTGTTGGTGCTTTCCAAACCGATTGATTACTAAAGAATCCTTTTTGCTCAGTTAAATATAGACTGCTTAATGGAACAAAACCTTGTTCTGCCCAAAAACCATCATCTTCATTATAGATATCAACTTTAGCTATAAGTGGTGAATCATGCTGAATAATCGCACCATATGTACCAGTTTCGTTGTATGAACGTAAAAAACCAAACCAGCTAATACGTTCAAACTCTTGAATAACATTTCCCGCAAGTAGGTATGCACTATTTCCCCAAAGTGCATTATCACGATGATTGCTTTCAGTAAAAAGAAACCCTGCAGCATAATTCTGATAAGGGGGACGTTGCAAATATTCAGGTAAAACCAAATGCAAAAAACGAGAAGATGATTTATTTCTTAGTAACTGCCATGAAAGAAAATCACGACTATCTAAAATTCGCTTTACTCTCGCATTATCATGGAGTTGACGATTAGGGTCATCACCGAAGAAGAATTCATCAACTCCTAATGCCACAGGACATAATGAACGCTCCGCAAGCTCTGATAATAGTTGCAAAGTGTAAAGATCATCATGGTTCTCATCTTCACCATAATCAGACGTAATTTTATGATCAATAACAACAAGGCCAAAAGGAGTCCCACCAGCAGTGTCAAATTCATTGGAATATATTTTTTTAAATAGAGCAGTCTGTTTTATATCAAACGAGTAATTAAGATCATCTGACACCATACTCCAACTTAGATCTAACACTTTAACCTTAACTCGTCGCTGTGATACCTGTCGCTCTGTTAGCAACTGAAGATCAAGCCAACTTGCTTCCAGTTTTTTAAAGTGTTTGTGTTGCATGATCGTTGAAAGTTGATCACTAATTACATGATCTAAATTAGCGATCAATTTAGCTATCAATGCTTTGAATTGGGCAGTGTCACCTTTTTGAGAAATTGATAATAATTCCTCCCAAGGCAAGTCTGTTAGCTCTGATGGAATCGTTATTGATTGATTGATTGTATTCATTAACTATCCAATTCAAAACAGTTCGGGGAGAGATACTCCCCCCGAATATGATTAACCAGGAATATTCGCAACCATGCGTAATGATGTGCTTAATTCTTCCATCTGTAGCCAAGGGCGCAGATATGCCACAGCAGAATATGCTCCAGGACGGCCAGCTTGCTCTTCAACTGTCACTTTTGCTTCAACTAATGGATGGCGCGCTTTCGCTTCATTACCAATCGCATTTGGATTAACGTATTGGTGGATCCAAGTGTTTAGATCTTTTTCAACATCATTAGGATCGATGTTTGAACCGATACGATCTCGACCCATTACTTTTAAGTATTGAGCGATACGGCTACTTGCCATTGTGTAGGGTAAACGCGCTGAAATAGCTGCGTTTGCCGTTGCATCTGGATCTGTATAAGTCTTTGGTTTATGAGCCGTTTGCGCACCCATAAATACAGCATAATTTGTATTTTTGTAGTGAACTAATGGAAGGAACCCAAGATCACTCAGCTCTTTTTCACGCTCATCAGTCAAATTAACTTCAGTTGGGCATTGTTGCAGTAAATCACCTGCATTTGAGTAATAAGTAAAGTTTGGTAAGTTCTCAACTTTACCACCATTTTCAGTACCACGAATTGCAGTACACCAACCAAATTGAGTAAATGATTGTGTTAGTAGTAAACCGAATTCATACGCCGCATTACTCCAGACAAAATCTTTATCTGAACCTACTATTTGTTGACCATTATCACGCGTTTTTAATTCTTCAAAATCGAATGATTTAACAGGTACAGTTTCAGCACCATAAGGTAAACGTGCGATTGTTTTAGGCAGAGTTAATGCCACATAGCGAGAATCGTCACTTGCACGGAAAGCATTCCAACTAGCATATGCTGGAGAATCAAAACCTGCAGCGACAGGTTTACCATCTGAAAATGTTGCGTAACTTGTAAAGTCAAACATACTCGCATTTGCTGCTGCAATAAATGGAGCGTGAGAAGCTGAAGCGACTTCGCCCATATAACGCAATAAAGCAACGTCTTCGTCACCATAGCCAAACTCATAGTCACCAATCAAAGCACCATAAGGTTGACCACCGGCCGTACCAAATTCTTCTTGGTAAACCATAGTAAAGAAGCGGCTACGATCGATTGCTGGAGCATCTTCAAATTGCTCTAGCAACTCATCTTTGGTGTAGTCTGCTAATTTAATCTTAAGGTCTGGTCCAAGCTCACTATTTTTAACTAGTTTTTGTAAGCCAAGCCAAGTACCTTCTAATTTCTGAAAATCACTGTTTTGCATAACAGATGAAAGTTGTTCAGAAATTTTAGTATCAATTGCACTAATTGCTTTTTCGATAGTTAGGGTTAAATTCTTATCCCATGTCACCGTACCGTCAAGTGCTTGTGAAGTCAGAATACTCAAAAGCTCTTTTGTTGTATCAACAGGCGTTTGAGCTGTAGCGGTAATTGCACGATCAAGAATACTAACTGATGATGCTTCCGCTTCTACAGCACCTTGTGGTGTAGTTTGTTGTTCTGTAGACATTATTCTGCTCCTTCGTTATTCAAACCCAATTCTTGCGCTAAGCCTTGAATTGCATCTGTACTTTGTAGGACTTCTTTTAGTAATCGCTCAAGATCTCGAGAACGATCAGCTTTGCTTAATAAAACTTTAAGCTGATTACGTGTTTCTACTAATTTCTTCAGTGGATCAATTTGCTCTACCACGTTTTCAGGGTGAAAATCTTTCATTGAACTGAAATTCATATTCACTTCAAACTGGCTATCATCACTCGCTAATTTATTATCAACTTTATAAGAGAGTGTTGGGTTTACTTGACCCATAACCATATCGAAATTATCTTTATCGATACCAGTAAATTCGCGCTCTTCTAAATCAACTTTTTCTGATTCTGGTTTATGTCCAGAAAAGTCGCCAATAACACCAACAACAAATGGTAATTCTTTGGTTTCTACTGCGCCGTTTGTTTCAACATCATAAGTAATGCTTACACGGTTTTTACTAACTCGCTTATGCTGTGAATTCAAAGCCATAGCTGTGTCCTCGTTTATAAATTAAATAGCAAGAAAAAGTACCTCTTTACAAGGTACTTAATTATGAAGATTACTTAGCGCCAGACAGTAGCTTACCTTGAGGTAAGTTATAGCTAACGATGCCGCCATCTTTAACTTCACCGCCATCTAATTCGTAATTGTGCTTCTGCGCTATCTCAACATAAGACAGTGAAATACTTTCTTGTGGTTGAGAACCATCACTGCCTGTTACGTTATAAGAAACAAGACGAGCTTTAGATAATTTCACTTGGAAATACAATTTTGCACCTGAACCATCTGATTCTGGTTTAGTAAATGCAATCTCAACCGTTTTACCTTCTTTACCTGGGTTAAATAGGTAAGAAAGTAAATCTTCAGATGCTCCGTCAACTTGCTTGCTTAGATTTACTTCGCTTAATGCAACCATGCCACCATCGGCATTATTACCATTACCGATGTCCATCGCTACATTGCGCACACCACCCCAAGAATAAGAAGAAACTGCAAACCAACCCGTTCCTTCTAGACCTTCAACCGTCGCGCCACCTTTGACATCGACACCTTCAATACGCATGTAAATACTCGCCATGTTTTTTCTTCCTTATTTTAAGCACACATATTCACCAACGAAGCGCTGTAGGCCCCGAAGATGACTGATCTTCATGTTGTTTTAGTTCAGTATCATTAATAGATGTTTGAGATACCTTATCGTCAACATTTACTGGTTCAGAAAAAGAAGAACGTTCAGTAGATGTTGAAGTCTTTTTAATGTCACTAGGTGGAATACCCACATCTGGCAGCAAAACCTGTTCAAGGTGATTTAATCCTGCGGCATTAAAAATTTTACTTACATTATCGCCATCTTGCTCAGCCATCATTTCTTGTAATAGCTCAGGCAACGATAAATACCCCCAACGTATCGCTTTCTCTAACAAAAACGATACTGGGCTATGTGGTTCACTTTGACGGAAATAATCAGACACTTCTCGAAGTAAATGGAACGCTAAATCACGATTCATACTATTTGCTAAACCAGCCTGAGATAAGTTATCTGCTGTTAGTATCAGAGGTGTAGATGAAGCTCTCGTTTGAGATCCAGTTGCAGTGACATCTGGTGAAATAACGTTTTCACTAGTCTCCATACTCACTGATTGGCTGGTAGGTGGTTGCTTTTCTATCTGAGGTTTATTTGCCACATTAACTTCAGTTTTCATTCCCGATAACTGCTGCAGTGCCTTGTTATATTTAGTAAACAAGGCTTTCACGAAGTTAAAATTAGGCGCGCTAATATTGGCTTTTTTCGTATAGGTAGCTGTGATAGTGATTAAACGGTCTATTTGAAAAAGACAAGCAGTTACGTTCTCTAATCGCTGTTGAATATCATTACGATGGTGAGTAATTGATGAGGTCGCTTGTTGTTTAAGCTGGCTTAGTTCGCCTTTACGCTCTGCGCTTTGAAAATCATAAAATGTAATATCACCAACCAACGGTTGTAATAATAACGGTGCATACAATAAGCTACTTTCTTCACTATCACCAAGCAGTTGGAAGAACGCCTTAACTTTCGCTTCAGATTGTTCAGCGAGACGCCCAATATCTGAGTCACTTTTTAGTTTTACTTCAGGCAATATAGGATTTATTGCATCCCACTGCTGATCTAATAATTCAGCAAGCCAATTCATTGAATGTGCAACACTGCTAAGTGAGTTATCAAGTAGCACTTGAGAAGCGATATACCATCCAATGAGCTCAATATCTCTTGTGACATTCTGAAAAGTTGTCATCAGGCTAGTAGATAGAGCTTGCCAATTTTCATTATTTTCATCTTGAAGAGATTCTAATTCTTGACTGCTTGGGTTTTGACTAAGTTTACGCAAAGAGGTTTGAGCAACATTAAATTCATTACGTAGAGGGCGAAATGCGCTTTTATCTACTTTTAAATAGACTCCGCACGTTAAGTCCTCCGTAATAGGATTTTGTAGCTCTAGAATATTTTCTTGTGTAAATCCCATTAATCACCCAAACCACATATTAATAAATTCGATATATTGGAGCTTATTATAAATATAATGAATGCACAAACTTATAAATACACAAATATTTACAATCATTAACAACACATATCATAAACAACAACCCAACACCAACTTAAGTAACTGATATTAAAGTCAATTAATATTTTAAAAATAAAAAAACACAGAGTGGTCAGACTTGATATTCAGTACGGAAGCCTGTTTTTTATTGAACAAAACTCACGCGAATATTCATCACGTTATGAGTTAAAATTGGCAAGTAATAAATAAGAAATGAAAATAAAGAATAAAAAATAGGGTGTATTTTCAGCAATAAAATTAAAAACAGACAATATACATACTGATTATTAATATATTTGCCAATAACACCCTTTAATAATGAATAAAATATAACGAACACATTGTTGTTATTTTTTAACGTAAAATAACAACAACCTAACCTCCAATTAGTACTGTTGGCATTCCCATAATAATAGTTCCCCCATGAGCTGTCATATCTCCCATTCGAGCTGCTGGTTTATTATTAATAAGTACCGTTGCGCTGCCTTTTACTACGCTGTCGGGTGGACCTACGCAAATACATATTTGCCCTAAAGTAGCGGCTGGTAAATTACCAATTAAAACAGTTGTAGGTAAGGGTAATAAAGGCCCACCTACATGTGGAATAGGTACAATAGCAGGAGTCTGCATTGGACACATATGCATATCTGTTGCTCTAGCTGCTGGTAACATCTTATTCTCCTAAATATCGCCACTACCACCTTTAGCAATGTCAAAACCAATGTCCATATAATGCTGGTAACGTTCTATCGCGAATTCACCATCAGGCAAAACCGCACTTAAATTAATACAACCAGCCACGGCTTGGGCATATAAATACTGTGGAGGAGGTACAATTGGATCACTAGGGCTTGTCATACTCCCTCCGCTCCAAAATGCTGATTGTGCAGCCCAACCAGCACCAGAATCAAGACCCGATTTAAGTGCCATATCTTCTGCAAAACGACGATTTGTTTCATCGGGTGCATGTACCCATACTTTTGCTGCACGAATAGCATCCCACTCTTGAGGGCTCCAATCTTCTCGGCTATTTGAACAACAATATGCCCACCAAACAGCCTCACGAACAGGAAGGGCATGAGCTAAATAGCAAACGACATCAGCATGTAATGACTGCTCTAATGCTGCTTGGATCAATGAATAGGGCGTCATCGTCTCATCTGCTAATTTAGAAAAATCCTCATTAGCAGAATAAAGCGCTAAAATATCTTGAGCCTTTTGATATGGAACTTTTAACAATTTCATTAATTTACCTTCGTAATTGCGCCTTGGATTTGAACCATAGCACCAGCCTTTACTTGAGTCATGGCACTTCCATTAAGAGTAACCATCGCAGCTTTGATATCCGCTTTTCCTTGACCTTCAACAGTCACCATTGCCGCTTTCATTTCCGCTTTTGCTTTCCCTGTAATACTGACTTGTGGGGCATCGATCTTAATACCGCTGGCACTAATTTCTATTTTACTAGCACCGACTTTCAGCTCAATTTTACTTTTTCCTGTAATTGCAATAGAGCTGCCATCAACCGTCACAGAGGATTTTGCTTCCAATGACATGTTTGAGCCTGCATTTAGTTTTACATCTTTGTCACTGCTTGAAGACCAATTATCTTTACTGCTTATCTCTATTGTTTTTTCACTTTTAAGAGATAGTGCTTCTTTTACTAATAGATCAGATGTTTTCTCTATCGTTGTTGTTTGCTTCCCTTTAATGGTTGTTATCCAATCATTGTTTGCATCAAGTAAAAAATCCTTTTCAGCATGGAGAAATACATGTTCTTTATCTTTTTGATCTTCAAAACGCAATTCATTACCTTGCTTACTGCTGCCCTTTGGCGTAGTACGCGTTTTAATCCCACTTTGAGAAGCCGAAGAGTAAGGTGTGGTATTTGCTTTATTATAAATAGAACCAACGACAATAGGCTGATCAGGGTTTCCATCAATGTATTGCACAAGTACTTCATCACCAATACGTGGCACAAACTGCATTCCAAACCCTTTACTCGCTAGCCCTTGAGAAACGGGAAGCCAACACGATGTATTTTCATCTTCTTTGCCTTGTTGATCCCAATGAAATTGGACTTTAATGCGTCCCATCTCATCACGATAAATCTCTTTATCTTTAGGGCCAGTTACTGTAGCTGTGTGGACTGAATGCATTTGAGGTTTTGGCAACAATACTGGTCGATATGGTGATGATGCTGTAAGGCATTGAAAATAATTTTGATAAGTCACTCCTCTGCCTGACTCATCACAATTAATACTATGAGTTACCTGTGAAATTACATATTCTTGATTAAAACTACCAACTGGATGCTTAACTAACTTAAAGCGTTTACCACAAGAAAGGGCGGCAATATAGGATTCGGAAGTAGCTAAAGTCTTTCCTATATCCAATGCTTCCATTTGGCGTTTTACAGCAGAACGAATATCACCTTTATCGGTAAATCCCTGCCCATAATGATAAGAAGAAAGTGATGTAGGTGAATGAGTGAATTCACTTTTACGCTCACCACTGCTGAAAACCTCAGCCAACTCCTGAGTATGATCAGCTAATGATAGCTTAGCAGTTCCAATACTAGTTTTCAGTTGCCACGTATTCACAACTCGCTCAGGATCTGAACTTCCATCTTGAAAGTATACTGAGCTTTTCTCTATCGATTTAAAGCCTTGGTTTGAATCAGCAATAATAACAATGGCCTTACTGCCAGTATGATCAACATGATAATGCCATCCCTCACTAGACAATAAGCGTTGCACAAACGAGAGATCACTTTCATCTAATTGAGCACAATACTTATGTTTTTGCCCCTCTCCAGAGACTGAAAATTTAAAATAACTTTTAAAGTCAGACTCACCGAGTACTTTATCTATAATCTGTTTTGTCGTCATATCTTGAAAGATTTGGCGGTTATGGCGATACGCTAGGAGCGAGAGAGGATCTGAAGCTTGAATTCGATAAAAGAATAATGACTTTTCCTCACTATAACCTACTAATTCAATACTAATCGCTAAACCGAAAAAATGACGTTCCTCTTCCTCTTGCTGAAAAGTAACATCAACACTTTTACCTAATGCTTTATCACCAATCTCATTATTACTCGCCACCGAAAGCGTAAAATTTGTTCCTTTAGATAATACTTCATCGCACTCTAGCTGAGTCACAATATAAGTTTTATTATCAGCTAATTTAACCGTAAGAGGACGGGATTCATGCAATAATTGAGTCATTGTGATTATCATTCCTTTATTATATGGCATTGTAGCCGATTAAAAGACTGCCATTTATTCATTAATTATGCAGGACTAACATACCATGTTTATTTCAGTATATAGCCAATTTAATAAAACTTTCTGATTCAATTGATATTAACCATAATAAAAAATTAAATATAAACGGTTCATTATCTACCAATACAGATAAACTAAACCTGCCTAGTTAGTCAAAATGATAAATATCATAAGCTCTAATACCAAGCCAGATAAGTACGCACTCAATACTTACTCGAATTGGTATTAGAAAATAGTTAGGGAGAGAGGTGAATAATTTCATTTGAATTATTATTCAAGATTTCGGAAGATAAGGCACAGCAAGTATAATCACAATCCCTGTAATTTATTTCATGTATTTAGTATCTGCTATCAACTAATATCATGTGCTTTGTTATTACCATCATAAGGTGGGAAAGTTTGGCTTAAGTTAAGCAATTGTTTAATGCCTTTCGATGAAACGAAACTATTGAAATCCTGGCCCCAGGATTCTGGTATTGCTTGTGGTCCAAAGAAAAAACAGTTGGCCATCGTTGGATACAGCATGTTGCTAGCAAGGTATTCAGCCAATTTATCCTTAATTAGACTTTCGGGAATTTCTGGTGTTGCCGCTCGTAATTCCGAGAGTTTAATAATTAATTTTTCTGGGAAATCACCGGACAAAGGGTTTTTATCTATATGTAAATCACTTTGTGAAACCAATTTATTCCAAAAAAACTTACGGGAAAATTGTACTTTTGCAGAGTCTTTTGCTGCGCCAATACATTTTGCATATTCATTATAAGGCGTAATGTATTTTTTCCCCTGACTCTTGTAGTATTCCTTAAAAACAAGATAACCAAATAAATCGGCTGCTGCTTCATCCCAATCAACATTGAGAGTACGGTTATAATCTTGAAGACCACAGGAATTGTGAGACCATATATGCATCATTTCATGGATCAGACACGATAAGATTGAAGCAGGATCAGGTTTTTCGAATGTAAAAAATGCAGGACTTTCCACTTGCATATAGACACCAGTTACATCTGTTTTAGCGCGAGCTGCTGCATATGTCCTGACATCCCCCCAAATTCGAGCTTGTTCAGTCCAACAATCAGGGCATAATGCATTAATTGTTATATTATTATTAATAGTTGGCATTTTCTTGCCATTTAATGCTTCAGACAGGATTTTTTGTAGTGCAGCCTTAACCTCAAAAATCTTAAATCGCTCGATTCTGTCAGGTAATTCCAATCCTTTTTGTGAAATCGTCCAGGACAATTCAATGTTACAACCTTGGTTACTACATGTAGGCATAATACATCTCCTATCGGTGTACCTATACTTTTAGCTTTCTTCTAATGAATTAGAACACTCACAAATTCATGAACATTATCTAGACCCATAAGATAGTAAGAGCTTATAAATAAAAAGTACCTCATTACAAGGTACTTAATTATGAAGATTACTTAGCGCCAGACAGTAGCTTACCTTGAGGTAAGTTATAGCTAACGATGCCGCCATCTTTAACTTCACCGCCATCTAATTCGTAATTGTGCTTCTGCGCTATCTCAACATAAGACAGTGAAATACTTTCTTGTGGTTGAGAACCATCACTGCCTGTTACGTTATAAGAAACAAGACGAGCTTTAGATAATTTCACTTGGAAATACAATTTTGCACCTGAACCATCTGATTCTGGTTTAGTAAATGCAATCTCAACCGTTTTACCTTCTTTACCTGGGTTAAATAGGTAAGAAAGTAAATCTTCAGATGCTCCGTCAACTTGCTTGCTTAGATTTACTTCGCTTAATGCAACCATGCCACCATCGGCATTATTACCATTACCGATGTCCATCGCTACATTGCGCACACCACCCCAAGAATAAGAAGAAACTGCAAACCAACCCGTTCCTTCTAGACCTTCAACCGTCGCGCCACCTTTGACATCGACACCTTCAATACGCATGTAAATACTCGCCATATTTTTTCCCTTATTTTAGTAAAATATATTCACCTACAAAACGCTGTAGACTTCGTAGATGGCTGTTCTTTTATACTTTTTCTCAGTATCACTAGTATATTTTATTTCCAACATTTATGGACTTTCTAAAACCCTCGGTAAATGCTGAAGTATTTTTAATATCATCATGCTATATAAGCTATTTTTTGGGTAACTAAAGTGAATATAATAGACCAACCAATATGTGCACTAGTTATAATCCCTATCTAAAAAACAGTAATTAAATTTATTAATCACACCGATCAGTTTCTATTATTAAACTCATGCATTCATTGATGATTTCAATGCTATTGAGCATATTATAAATTCGGTGCATTAACAAATGAAAATTTACACAAAACAATATATCTATTAACAACCACTAATACCTACATTAATAATAACAGCGCAACTAATTGATATTAAAGTTAAATATATAATTTAAAATAAAACTGAAAAGTGGTCTGACTTGATATCCAGTAGTATTCACCATTAAATAAAAAAAGACATTCATTAAGTTTTCATGCGAAATAAGTAAACATAAAATCATCGCATTATAATAAATATCACGATTTCACTTATAAAAAACACTTACTACAACTATAATTTCAACCTAGAAAATCATATTTCATGATAAACAAACCACTTACTGCTTTGCGATAAATAACAAAAAACAAACGTTGAATTAACAAAATCCATTTAATATTACCTTTCTTATATATGTAGATACCTCTAAAGAGATATAAAATACATGATACTTTTATTTATTCTCGCTATCACTCCAATATTAATAGCTAAGCAAAAAATAAAGACATTCATTCATAAATTGAAACTTCCTAATCATCACCCTTTTAGCCAAAACAATGAAGAAGGGGGATTTATTATTGATTATTATTTCCTCTTTGATAATTCTCACTTTATAATTACTAACTTCATGGCTACGTGGATAAGTGTAATATGAAAACAAGTGACATTCTTATTGGAAAACTCAACACGGAATTTAAAACCGTTTCAGCAATGATTGAAATCTTTTGTCAACATCATCACTCTAAAGAACTATGTAAAGAGTGTGAAAGCTTAATGAATTATGCAGAAATTCGCTTAGATCGCTGTCCATATGGAGAAGAAAAACCTACTTGTAATACCTGCCCTATTCATTGCTATAAGCCTGAACCAAAGGAACAAATGCGTTTGGTGATGCGCTTTTCTGGTCCACGAATGTTACTTCATCATCCAATATTAGCGGTTAGGCACTTACTGTCAGAAAAAAGAACCGTTAACCCTAAGCCTTCACCAAATTGCTCCAATCGCCATATACGTTTACAAAAAGGCGAGAGAGAATGAATTGGACTTTAGATCAACTCAACGCTTTTGTTACCTCGGTAAAATGTGGCTCTTTTTCTGCCGCCGCTCGGAAAATAGGGAAAGCTCAATCACGTATCAGTACCGCCATTTCAAATTTAGAAGCAGATCTTGGATTTGACCTATTTGATAGAAGTGCTCGTTTACCAGTATTAACCCAAGATGGCCAAGATATGTTTATTGAGGCTCAAGCAATTTTAGAACAATGTGAACGCTTACAAGCTCGTGCAGATACCGTTGCCACTGGCGAAGAAATTGTGCTTACTGTCGCACTTGATGAAGCGGTCCCGATTGATATTTTTGAAGCCTTTTTCCAAAAGATAGCGAATCGATATCCATTATTAAAACTAACAATCATTAATGGCTCTCAAGATGATATTGCTAAATGGGTAGATGAAAAAAAAGCGGACATTGGGTTTATGTTTCGAATTAATCAACTTGCTGATTCGCTAGAATATCTTTCTCTTGGTGTATTTAATCACTCTTTAATCGTTTCTCCACAACATCCTTTGGCTCAAACAGAAAAACCAACGTTAATTCAATTGAATCAACATCGACAGTTGGTTATTCGTGATCGCGTCGGACACTCCCAAGAAAAAGCTATTTCTGCCAATCATTGGTATATCGATAGTTACTACTATATTACCGCTTTAGTGATACGCAACGTTGGTTGGGCTTTAGTTCCAGAGCATGTGATTGAATCTGAGTGGTATAAAAACCAAACGATTACATTATCCACTTACAACATACCAAATGCTTTACAAGTTGAGATGGGTGTTGTAAAACGTAGAGACAGTGGCATGGGTAATATCATGGAGTGGATGCTAGATGAAATTGAGCATACTTTTACCAAGTAATAAAAAGATAAGCAGCTTATGAAAAAAATATTAAAAGAACACCTATTAAACCAACATATGTTAAACAATGATTCTGTTGATTTATATGAGATTTTTCATCAGCTTAAACCTACTTCTATTTACACTATAATTGATGAATTACAACAGATTAAGCAAGAACTACAGCTTACAACTAAACTTAGTCCTCTAATATCACAAATAGAAGGACTGCTACCTACACTAGATTCGATTAAAGAACCTACAGATAAAGTAAATTTTCTTTGCCAAGAGATAGATCTTGCACATCGAGGTCATAGTATGAGTCGTTATATTCATTTGGTTGATTCTCACCAAACCTTTACGCCTAAAGTCGATATTGTGTTATTTGGAGATTCCATTACCGAATGGGGCCCATGGCAAGATGTTTTTACCGATATCACTCACGTAAACCGTGGAATTGCTGGTGATACCACTTTTGGAATGCTGCGTCGAATTGATACAACACTTGCTGTAAAGCCTAAGCTTATTTCGATTATGGCAGGGATCAACGATTTGTCTCAAGGCTTCTCTGTTGATTCAGTCTTTGAAAACTACACGACAATGCTTACTTATTGGCAAGAAAATCATTGCCCCGTGTTAGTGCAAAGCACCTTATATTGCGGCAACAAATTAGCCCACTTGAATGTAAAAGTCACAGAACTAAATGAACGTTTAGAGGAATATTGCCAACAAAACAACTTTCATTATTTAAACGTCAATCAAGTTTTAAGCCCTAACGAGTTATTATCAAATGAATTTACCTGTGATGACTTACATTTAAATGCAAGGGCTTACGCTACATGGATAAAAATCCTTCAACCTAAATTAGACGGACTATTAGCTAAAAACTAAATTAATACCTTCCAAGAACTAAAAAAGGCGACGCACTAAATAGTGAGTCGCCTTTCTTTTATTTCAGTATTAGTTAATTTAAAACCAACTTAAGCTTTACGCATTTTCAAATCAACTAACACATCAATCATTGAAGGTAGAATTTGATGACCAAGCTTAATGACTTCTGCACTTGGTTCTACTAAATCTGGGATCTGATAGGTGATCATATTTGCTGCAACGGCAGCATGAGTTCCGTTATTAGAGTCTTCAAACGCAAGGCAAGTATCAGCTGCCATGCCTAAACGCTCCGCCGCTAAGAAATAGATTTCAGGGTGTGGTTTACCATGCTCAACTTCACAACCTGTTGCCAGTACATCAAAGTAGCCATCAAGACCCGCCAATTCCAATTTTTTAATCGCAATATCATGTTGTGTTGATGTCGCAACCGCCATTGGAATTTTATTGGCTTTTAACCATTCTAACAGCTCAATAACGCCTTCTTTTACAGGGATCGCTTGGTGCTTAACGACAGCTGTGTAACGCACTCTCCACTCTTGATTTAATGCAGGGTAGTCAACACTTGGCCCATAACCTTCACGAAACAGTTGCTCAATACGTTTCGCATTACAACCAATGATAGAAAGGTATAGCTCTTCAATAAATGGAACATTTTGAGCTTCACACGCCTCTTTAAAGATCCCCATACACACGCGTTCTGTGTCTAATAGCAGTCCATCCATATCGAAAATTGCAGCTTGAAATGTCATGAGAAACCTTATGTCTTAAATAACAAAAATAGAATGACTTTACGTATAAAATTACAGAACTATACGCTTGAGATGGCTCATACTAAGTCAAAACTATTGGATAAAAAAGTGAACTCTTCTTTTAAGTCCACTTCCTCTTTTAAATTACACAAAATAAGCATTTAGATGAACTAATTTTACGCAGAAAACACGACTCGAATAGCCAGAAGAATAAGCACTACACCAGATAAACGGTCAATACACTTTGCTTGAGTACGCAACTTATCAACAATTTTAGGTGCGGATATTAAACAACTAATCATTGTATACCACAGACCATCAACAATAATAGGCGTAATCACTATGATTGCTTTATCTAATGGATCATTACCTACAGCCACAAATTGGCTGAATAACGCTAAGAAAAATAACGCAATTTTAGGATTCAGAAGAGAGATAAGTAAACCCTCTTTTGCCGACTCAAGAATACTCACTTGTTTACCAGATTCTAATTTCGCTGCAATCCCTCCCGTTGACCGTAATGCTCCATATCCTAAATATGCCAAATACGCGGCACCTAAATAGCTAATTGTTTTAAATAACATTGGAGATTGTTTCAGTACAACAGCTAAACCAATCACAGTGACAAATGCATAGATACCAATACCAATAGAATGAGCCCATGCAGCAGAAATACCATTAACCCGCCGACCCGATAAGGTATGTTTTGCCACTGTTGCCAAACTCGGGCCTGGAGACATTGCGCCCAATAATGAAACCATAAAAAGTGAAACCCAGATTGTTAATGTCATATCTATCCTTGAATCTTCTTTACAAAATTATCTTATTCACCATAAACTATTACCATCAATCAAAAAAAGATGAGTTTATAATGAAAAGGATAATCCCTGTTTTATTGCTAGGAATCGCAGCTCCAGTACATGCTGTTGGAACAATAAACCAAATATATATTCAGCCAAGCATTGCTAGCTTACACGTTAACGGCTCTGATGCGAGCGGTTTAATGACACAAGTCGGTTATACTTATCATTTTACCCCAATGTTTGCTGCTGATATTAGTTATCTTTCAACTGGAAGCATCAAAAATATCGCCGTATCAGGGGATAGCGCTTCTATTTCTGGTTACTCAATATCTAGCAAACTCTATTTCCCTGCGACTTATTACGGATCTTTTTACGGTAAATTAGGGTTTAATCATACTGAGTTAAAATATAGCTCAACAGCAATAACCCTACCTTATGATGAAAATGAAACTACAACAAAACCTTATATTGCAGTAGGAGGGATGTCTTATTTATTTCCTTCAATGGCTGTAAACTTTGAATATCAATATATTGGTTTATCATCAAATAATTACGCATCTTCTATCGGTGCAGGTATCAACATCTTTTTCTAGTTATCACTATCTATAGAAATGGGCGCTTCCAATCTACATTGAAAGCGCCCATTTTGTTTAAGCTATTTTAAAACAAACAGTAATATTGATTAATGTTATACCAATCGTAGTAAATAACTGATCATCCTAGTTGGTTAAAATGCTCGATAACTGCGTTGAAATTTTTGATTGTAGAATAACTACTTATCGAAAAATTTCGTCTTATTCTCTAGAATTTTTCCTGTGCTATTTCTGCTCACTTACTGTGATTGGTATTATGCTGTAACTGCTTCTTTCTCATCTGCTTTATTTTTCAAGAAAGCGTAAGTGAAACCTGTTACTGCGGTACCTGCTGCGATTGCTACTAAATACATTAATACGGGAGAAATTGCATTTGGAATCAGTAGTACAAACAAACCACCGTGTGGAGCAAGCAACTCTGCGCCAAATAGCATAGATAAGCCACCGGTTAATGCACCACCCGCCATACAACTTGGGATTACACGCATTGGATCTTTCGCTGCAAATGGAATCGCACCTTCAGAGATAAAGCATAAGCCAAGCACAAATGATGCTTTACCTGCTTCACGCTCACCGGCTTCAAACTTATTCTTAGCAAGGAATGTCGCTAGCCCCATACCTAGAGCAGGAACCATACCTGCCGCCATGATAGCCGCCATTGGACCGTACGTTTGTGAAGCCAAAAGACCAACACCGAACGTATATGCTGCTTTGTTTACTGGACCACCTAAGTCGAAACACATCATACAACCAAGGATAACACCCAATAATACAGCGTTAGTTGAACCCATGTTATTTAGGAACTCTGTCAGTGCAGACATGATGCCTGCGACAGGGCCACCAACAATGTAAACCATTACTAGACCTGTGAACAAACTCGCCACAAATGGAATGATTAGAATTGGTTTAAGTGCTTCCATTGACTGAGGAAGAGACACTTTATCAGCAATGAATTTTGCAGAATAACCCGCAATGAAACCAGCCGCGATACCACCAAGAAAACCCGCACCTGTTGAGCTAGCCAACATACCACCGATTAGACCCGGAGCCAGACCCGGACGGTCAGCAATCGAGAACGCAATGAAACCAGCAAGAACAGGGATCATCAACGCAAATGCTGCGCCACCACCAATGTCCATTAATGTTGCTGCAATCGTACCTGGCTCTTTAAATGCTTCGATACCAAAGACAAATGACAGTGCAATTAGCAAACCACCAGCGATAACAACAGGAAGCATGTGTGATACCCCTGTCATAAGGTGTTTGTACATGCCTTTTTTCTCTTCTGTTTGAGAAGATTGTGCTTTACCTGATGCTTGGAAAACCATCGCATCAGAGAAGGCTTTATTCATCTCTTGTTCTGTTTTCTTCAGCGCTAAACCTGTGCTTGTTTTATACAGACGCTTACCATTAAAGCGATCAAGTGCAACTTCAATGTCAGCAGCAATGATAACTAAATCAGCTTCTGCAATTTCTTGGTCTGTTAATTGGTTTTTAGCACCAACAGAGCCACGAGTTTCTACTTTAATAATGTGGCCTTGGCGCTTACCTTCTTCCTCTAGCGCTTCAGCTGCCATGAAAGTATGCGCAACACCCGTTGGACATGCCGTAATCGCTACGATTTTCTTAGGCCCTGTTGCATCTGTCACTATTGCTGTTTCTGGTACAGTGACTTCAGATGCCATTAGTTCTTTTGCATTGTTTACTGCATTTTCTAGCCAAACTTCAGACTTAATTGCACATTCAGAAATTGAGCCTTGATGTACTTTTTTGCCAACAAAGCGAGACGTATCAACAATCGAATTTGCAGCAATAACAATTGCATCCGCCATATCAATTGCTTCTTGAGTTAAAACCTCAACGGGTAACACACTTGATTGACATTCAATCGATGCTTTCCAATTCAGTTTAGTTGCAGCTTGCTCTAATAAACCTGCTGCAATGATACTGTTTGCTATACCGCTTGGGCATGCAGTAACGATAGCTATATTTTTCATAATCTGTCCTTAAACTAAGTCTAAACGCATTACTGCACGTTTGTAGAAATAGGGTTGTGTAGGGTTACTTGTTTTTGTAATTCTTTTACGTCTTCGACATTTGGTACACCAACGCCAACCTGCGATACAGCTAAAGCAGATAAAGCGGTAGCAAAAGATAATATTTGTGAACGATCCCAATCTTGCTGCATATGACCCCAGCAAAGACCAGCAACTAACGTATCACCCGCACCAACGGTACTTACTACCTTCATTTTTGGTGGTTGCGAATACATCCATTCAGGTTGTGCTTGTTCATTTTTACCAAGCCACATTACGCCTTTTGAGCCTAATGAAACGACGATATTTTCAATGCCTTTTTGTGCAAGATCTTGAGCCGCTTGCTGACACGCTTCTGGAGTATCTAACTCACGCCCCACAAATTCAGATAGCTCTTCATCGTTTGGTTTAATTAACCAAGGATGAGCCTCTAGTCCTGCCGCTAATGCTGCACGGCTACTATCAAATAGGACTTTTTTACCCATTTGATGCAGTTTGTCAATCCATTCAGCGCACAGCTCAGGAGAGATACCTTTTGGCAGACTGCCTGCTAATACGAAGAATTCATGTGTTTTAGCTAATTCAAATAAACGAACTTCAAACTCAGCAATCGCTTGTTGTGATACTTCAACTCCTGGGAAGTTGATATCACTCACTCGACCGTCAGTTTCTACCAATTTCACATTAATGCGAGTAGCACCATCGACACGAATGAACTCATCATTAGCGTTCATTTCTTCAAAAAGTTGGCAGAATAACTCTTCATTATCACGGCCTAAAAAGCCAGTAACCGTAACTTTAGCACCTAAGTCAGACAGTACTTTTGCAACATTAACGCCTTTACCTGCTGCATGAAGTGAGCCTTTACTTACTAAACTTACAGAGCCAACAGATAACGCATCTAAACTGCCCGTTAAATCTAAAGCGGGGTTTAGCGTGATAGTAACTACTTTGCTTTTTGGATTAATATTCATTAATTAACCCTCGCCCAGACCAGAAGCAATCGCTGCACCAATACCGGCTAGCGCTTCTTTTGCATCTGAACCGTCTGCTGTAAATTGCAGTTCGTGACCGTGTTTAACGCCAAGTGCAATCACTTTCATTAAGCTTTTCGCATTCACTGATTTGCCATCACCATTTACATTTAGCACAGTGATTTTTGATTCGTATTTTTTCGCTTCAGCAACAAGCATTGCCCCCGGACGAGCGTGTAAACCATGTGCATTTTTAATCTTAAAAGTTGCTGTATTATCTGCATCAACACTTACTGTTGTTTCTTCAGTAGACGTAGAGAACATCGCTAGTAACTGCTCTGAAGTTGCAGATAAAATAGAGTCTTGTTGCTGCTCTGAAACCACTTTTGTAATCGTCGTTAAAAACGATTTATGAGAGGCATTACAAGAGGCGATTGCAATCAAACCTTTTACCGGTAAGCCATTAAACTCACAGCCATTCGCGGTTGTTACGATAGACATACCAGAGCGCTTAACGCCTTTGTCAGTACTTACCAACCATAAACCTTTGCCTAAATGCGTAGGCTCTTTAGTCACTAACTCTGCAACAAATTGGTTTTCAGCATTGCCGCTGTTTTTTAGTAAGCCACCAGCAACCGCACTCATTTGGATCATATCACTTGCTGGGAATAGCAATTGAATCAATGATGCATCGAAATCTGCTTCAAACTGCACGTCACCATTAAGTAATGCAATAATATCGGCTTCTGTTTTTGCTTGTTTTAGCTTCTCTTCTACACCATCGGCAGAAAGTACTTTAGTTAGTTGCTTTAAAATGCCTAAATGCTCATCTGATTTAGCTGCAATACCAATAGCAACATAAGCCACATTACCATCACCCCAGTTAACACCTTGAGGAAAATGATGAACAGCAACGCCTGTGTTATTGACTAAATCACGGGTATCGGTTGTGCCATGTGGAATAGCAATGCCGTTGCCTAAAAACGTTGAGTTTTGTTGCTCACGGTTTAACATCCCTTCTACGTACTTCTCTGCAACTAATCCTTTCTCTGTCAGTTGCTTTGCAATCGCTTTGATTGCTGTTGTCTTGTCCGTTGCTGCTTGTTGCAACGTAATGTCATTCTTTGTCAATGTCAGCATGGGTCTTCTTAGCCTCTCGCTTGTTTGTCTATATTGTGCCTTGCTGTTCCATCGGTTTACTGTTGCTCAAGAGCTGCTTAATCGATTCAGCAAAACAGGTAAAAAAAGTTCAGCAAATGTTTTCTACTCAGTTATACCAATTCAAGTAAGTAAGTGGTTAGATAATTGCGCAGAGAAAATTGATTAGAGCAAGGCATAAATTGCAGTAACTAGTGGGCCTAATTACAAAATTTATAACGTAGTTATAATCAATTTTAACAAGCAAGAATGAACACATACTTATTTGGATTGGTATATCTCTCATAAAGAGTAAAAATAACGCGAATATCACGTTTTTCAAATTTGCTGAATCCTTTCAGCTTTTATACTGAAACGATTCAGCATATAATTCAACCCATAAAATGATTGGATCTAAATTTATATGATCCGACCCACAGAATTTGAGGTTCTCAGTCATGACATTAGATGAAATTGCCAAACTTGCTGGCGTCTCAAAAACCACTGCAAGCTATGTCATTAATGGTAAAGCGCAGAAATATCGCATCAGTGAAAAGACCCAGTTAAAAGTAATGGCGGTAGTTGATGAACATAATTATCGTCCAGATCATGCCGCTTCTGCATTACGTGCAGGCAGTAGCCGTTCTTTCGGATTAATCATTCCTGATCTTGAAAACACCAGTTACGCCAAGCTTGCTAAACTTTTAGAATACAACTCTCGTCAAGCGGGCTATCAAATCTTAATTGGTTGTTCTGATGATGATCCTGAAACAGAAAAAAATGTTGCTCATGCCCTAATTAGTCGTCGTATTGATGCCCTATTCGTTGCAAGTTGCTTACCTGATGGCAGTGATTACTATTTAACGATTCAAGAGAAAGGCACGCCAATTATCGCGATTGACCGTTCATTAGATGATGAGCACTTTGGCTGTGTTATTAGCGAAGATTTTGATGCGGCTTACGAGTTAACCAAGTCGGTAGTTAATGAGAACGTAAAATCAATAGGCTTAATTGGTGCTCTACCTGATCTAAATATATCTCGTCAGCGTCAGTTGGGATTTGAAGCAAAGGCCAAAGAGAAAGGCTTAACAAGCATTACAGGTTATGGCGAACACTTTAACAGTGAATCTGGCAAAGAAATTTTTGAACAGTGGATAAAAGAAGACACGGTACCAGATGCAATCATCACGACCTCTTATATCCTGCTTGAAGGTATTTTGGATATATTGATTGAGAAGCCTGAGCTGATGGGAACAGTAAAACTAGGCACCTTTGGTGATAACCGCTTATTAGACTTCTTACCAATTAAGATCAACTCTTTACCTCAGCAGTTTGAATTGATTGCAGATAGCGCACTGGCATTAGGATTAAATGCTTCAGCAAAGCGTTATCAAGCAGGGATTGAATTGATTCCTAGAAAGATAGTTATTCGTTAACCATTAAACTGGCTGTTGTGGCAGCCAGTTTTAGCTCGTTTAGTATGATATACAACACTTAGTTAAATAATATCAAGAAATGTAGCCAGAAAGCCAAAAACAAAGACCCCTAACCAACTCCACATACCGCTCGCATTCCACCACATAAAGGCTTTAAATTTCTTCCTGATTACCACTTAAATTCAGCTTATTAGACTACACTTAAAGTGAAGCGAAAAATGAGGTGGTTATCATGGCTAAAAATAAAGTCCAATTTCAAAAAAGTATTTCAATACATGGGTTTATTTC
>Ga0316197_10000161_pt1 | contig 50070 bp, 32 predicted proteins | sample OudBiesiAoxic_MG_FD_204939 | JGI IMG/M metagenome (GOLD analysis project Ga0316197, IMG submission 204939) | Coastal sediment microbial communities from Oude Bieten Haven, Netherlands - site A oxic | ecosystem: Environmental > Aquatic > Marine > Coastal > Sediment | place: Netherlands... | reverse complement strand
GCCTGATTTACAGCTGCTGCATCGGCCGCACTGAGTGAGCCTAAATCGATATCACTGCCAGCTGCAACGGTTGTTTGAATGCGCCAGTTAGGGAGATCAAATGCATTTAGGTTATAACCCCCCACTAGAAATAGTGTTTGTTGGCTTGCATATTTAAAGGTATTGAGTAGTGCCATATCTCCCCAAACTGCGGTACCACCACCGGCATTATAGCCATCCTGTGTTTCAAAGCCGTAGAAGCTATCATCACCAATCTGTGTGATCCCAACAAGGAAATCTAAGCCGCCAGCTTGCAGGCCAATGGCAAACTCTGTGACATCCGTAGCGTGATCTTGGTTGACCGTACCTAAACCTTTTTCCATACCATATTTAAGCATATATTTAATGAAGTAATCATCATCATTAGTATTAAAACCAAGCATCGATAATGGCACACCAGAGTAGACTTCAAGAATACCATTGCTGAGGTAATCTTCTGCATAGGAGTATGACGCACTAGCTGTAAAATAATCGGTCTCGGTATGAAAACCAACATTATAAATAGCATCAAAGGCATCATATTGAGCATTTGAATCAAGATCTCTAAATTGAATCGTATCAGTACTATGTTCGCTACTAAAACCGCTAAAGTAGTTAAACCATGGGTTTATCGTACCCCAGTCCCATGTTAAATCACCGGCAAGCTGAGCACCTTCATAAACAGTACTTAATGCGTAGTAACTAATGTCTGGTCGATGTAATAGATCATAAATAGTTGGTGTGAAACGGCCTACCTTCATTTGTACATTATTATCATCATCGCCAAGACGAAGACGTAGATTGGCATTAGCCAATTTACCTACTGTGTCTGCATCGGGGTCTGTTTGGTAGAATTGAACACTCGGCACAGAAAAGTTAGCCATCCCACCAAATGTTGTATCTGTGCCATCAATAGTGCCATCTTGGAAGGCAATCGCAGCCCCCTGATAACCTAATTCAACGCCTACCATGTTAAATAACCAACCTGATTGGTAGTTTAGCCAGATAGAGGCGCCTAGATCTTCGATACTCGCTTCAACATCATAATCTATCGTTGCGCCGATGCCTGGATCAAATGATTTTTTATAATCCATTTGCATATCGTAGTAGATGGTTCTGAACTTAGTATCAAGCGTTGAATCGCCAATAAAGTTGTCAAAACTTGCATGAGCTGCAGAGGCTGAGAGTGCTAGCGTGACTGCGCAAAAAAGAGGGCTTAATTTATTCATCATCTTTCACCTATATATTCCATTTAGATCTGAGCCCTTGTATAGGATGCCCAGATTCCTTATAAACACCAAACCTTAAAATAGTTGATGCAGATATCTTGTTTTGATCCTGTTACCCATCTTTCGCTATGTGGATAATAGACACATAAAACAAATATGAATCACATTCATGTATTGTATGTTGCACTGTTGAATTGAATAGTTCAAAGGTAAATGTGAAGTTCATTCTTGTTTCATGACAGGGGTCACTATTCACGCTTTTATTGAATGTTGTGCATAGTAAATAGACAGATCGGGATTAATAAAACAGCGATCAGTATCAAAATTTAAAATTAAATTAAAAATATTAATCGTAATGAATAAGACCAAAACGGTAAAAGTCTCTGTGTATATACTGTTATAGATGAATAGGCATGTTGTAATTCATTTTATTTTATATGCTTAACTGATTGTTTTTAAATTATAAATTTTAATTTTGCTATGTGTCGCACTGCCTAATTGAGGTTGTGTCTATAAACACTGAGACGTAAGTAACAAGGTGATCCTGTATTACTTTGTATGAGTATGAATTCAAGCTAGGTAGTTTTTAAGAAAAAGTGACTTAACGCATAAATATGAATAAGATTCATCTTTATGTTTGATTTGGTTAGCTAATACCGTCAATATTCATTTGGAAAACATATTTTAGGATTTGATGGCATGATTTATCACAATGCAGAAAGCAACGAGTTTCACCTACAAACAGAAAAGTGTAGTTATATTATAAAAGTGTCGGAGTCTGGTCACCTGATTAATCTGCACTTTGGCAATAAGGTCGCTCATCGTGCAAATTTTAACGGATTAGATCAACGTTTTAACGTTAAGCTCGGTTCGACGACTAACTACGCACCAGAGCACGGTTGTTTGACATTAGAAACGTTGAAATTGGAAGCGCCATGTTATGGAAAGGGGGATTATAGAGAGCCTGCTTTACATATTTCATATCCCGATGGCAGTAGAACCAGTGATTTTATTTATAAAAGTTATCTTGTACATGATCAAAAACCTAATCTAGATGGATTACCTCATAGCCATTCACCTGATAGTAGCAATAGCGATGTTGCATTAACGATAGTACTTATTGAGCCTGTTAAACAGCTTGAGCTGCATCTTCATTACAGCGTTTTTGAGAAAACCAATGTTATTAGTCGTAGTGCTGAACTCATTAATAACAGTAAAGAGTTGGTTAATGTGGATCGTGCGTTAAGTGTTTGTATTGACTTTTCAGATGCAAACTTTGATGTTATTCACCTTGAAGGGAAATGGACCAGAGAAGCGCATATCGCTAGACAAGCGATCCATAAAGGTGTCTTCCAAATTGATTCCAAAAAAGGGGTAAGTGGGGCTAACCATAATCCGTTTTTAGCGCTCGCTCGACCAAATTGTGAAGAATCCTCGGGTGAGTGTTATGGCTTTGGTTTAGTTTATAGCGGCAATCACCAGTGTAGCGTGGAAGTTTCACCCTATGATTTTACGCGTATTATGATTGGCATTAACCCATTTGATTTTTGTTGGCCTCTTGATAGTGGTGAAAAACTGAGCTTACCTGAAGTATTGATGACATATAGTAACCAAGGCTTAAATGGTATGAGTCAGCAGTTTCATCAGTTGGTACAAAATCACCTTATTGCTGCGCAATGGAATAATTACCCGCGACCGATCCAAGTGAATAACTGGGAAGCGACCTATTTTGATTTTAACAGTAATAAACTGATGGCGATCGCCAAACAAGCCAAAGCACTTGGTATTGAAATGTTTGTGCTTGATGATGGTTGGTTTGGTCATCGCGATAGTGAAAATTCAAGTTTAGGTGACTTTTTTGATCATCAGAAGAAATTACCGGGTGGTGTAGCGCGTATTAGCAAAAAAGTAAAAGCGCTAGGTTTACAATTTGGATTATGGGTCGAGCCAGAGATGATCTCTATTGACAGTGAGTTATATAAAGCACACCCTGAATGGGCGGTGCAGTTACCAGATCGCTCACCCTCATTAGGCCGAGAACAGCTCGTTTTAGATATGGCTAACCCAAAGGTGATAGAGCATCTTTTTACTGAACTGAGTGATCTATTTTCTAGAGCGTCGGTTGATTATATCAAATGGGATCATAATCGAAATTTTAGCGATATCTATTCAAACTATTTATCACGCCAGCAACAGGGCGGTTTTGCACATCGGTACACCCTCGGTTTATATCAACTGCTGATGCGCCTTACCGAAGCGTTCCCTGATATTTTATTTGAGTCCTGCTCTAGTGGTGGTAACCGTTTTGATTTAGGTATGCTCTGTTATATGCCACAAACCTGGACCAGTGATAATACCGATGCATTAGAAAGAATGCGTATTCAATATGGCACCTCTTTACTTTATCCACCATCGACAATGAGTGCTCACGTTAGTGGGAGGCCATCACATCAAGTATTACGTAATACGTCCATTGAGAACCGTTTTAATGTTGCTGCATTTGGTAATTTAGGTTATCAATTGGATATTACTAAACTGACTAAATTTGAAGTGAAAGCGGTCAAAGCGCAAATTATATTTTATAAAAAACATCGACAACTGCTGCAATATGGTCGTTTTTACCGACTTCAATCTCCCTTTGAACACAATCAAATGTTATGGATAATGGTTAGCCAAGATTGCTCTGAAGCTATTTTAGGTTATTACCAGCAGCAGCAAGAGAGCAATGGGAATTTAGAAACACCAAGATTAACTATGCTCAAGGCTGACTCTGAGTATCACATTGAAGGTCGCCCTCAATACATTAATATCAGAACCTTTGGTGACTTAGTGAATGAGCAGCTTCCTGTCTCTATTAAAGACCGTGGGGTATTACATGGAATTATCGCCAACAACTATATGCATAAGGTCAGCCCGGAAGCTTATCAACTATATGGTGATCAACTTGCCGCTTTTGGCTTACCTTTAAAAGTTCAATTTGTAGGTACCGAAATGACTGAACAGGTTCGATACATTGGTGATGTGGGGTCTCGGCTTTATCATATTAGTGAAAAGCATACTTGATAGGTTTGACGTAGCATTTATTTCTTAAATTGAATGAGTGTTATCGTTATTATGTGTAAGATAAATTATGCAATCGTCTGTTTAACTTAACTACTAACTGAAGTATTTATAATGCTAAAAAAACAAAAAACAAATATTGTCATTGTTGCTACCTCTTTGCTGATGGTATTTTCGGCGCAGGCTCAATCGATCCGTTTTGCTGATGCCTGGACCTTGCTTCAGAAACAAAATAATTCAATTGCTGCTCAGCGAGCGAATGTCACCCGCTACCAGCAGTTAGAAAAAGCGGATGACGCTTTACATCTACCCTCTATAACGCTTGGTGCAAATTACATCCGTTTGGATGATGATATTACCTTATCTGGAGACCAGCTTCTCGGTAGCTTAGATAGTTCAAGCCGAGATACGATTGCTGGGCTTGCTTCTAAATTGGCAGAAGCAGGGATTAATTTCGGTGATATTACTAGTGCTACCTCTACCATTGCAGAAAAAGATATGTTTACCTCTTCGATACGTGCGATTTGGCCTATTTTTACTGGTGGTCGAATTACTGCTGCTAAAGATTATGCTGCAGGACGCACGCAAGAGGCAGTTGCACAACTGAAAATGGAAACACAAGCGCGCTATGAAGATCTTGCTAAATATTACTTTAGCGTGGTGCTTGCCAAGGAGGTGTTAGAAACGCGCCTATCGGTTGAGGAAGGGTTAAAAGAGCATCGTGATTTTGCGCTTAAATTAGAGCAACAGGGACAGATAGCGAAAGTTGAGCGTCTGCAAGCTGAAGCATCACTTGCTAAAGCGGTTGTTGATAGAAAAAAATTACAGAAAGACCTTTATATTGCCACTTCAGCACTGACCCAAATTCTTAATCAACCGAGTAAAGTAACGCCACAAAGTGCGTTGTTTATTAATCGTACATTGCCGCCTATTTCAGCATTTACCGATCAAACCCTGAATACGTATCCTGGTTTGGATATTTTAAATGCGAAAGAGAAACAGGCTGACAGTTCGATAAAAGCTGAAAAAGGGAAATACTACCCAGAGGTGTTCCTATTTGGTGATTACGTACTTTATGAAGATGATACATTAACCAGTCAATTAGCACCGGATTGGTTCGTTGGCATCGGTGTTAATATACCGTTAGTGGAAAGATCGGGACGCTCCGACAAAGTGCGCGCCTCTCATAGTGCACGATTACAAATTCGCCATCTACGTTATCAAGCAAAGCAAGATTTAACCGTATTAGTTGAAAAAACATATTTTGAAGCTGAGCAAGCAATAGAAGAGTTTCAAGGCTTAGATTCTAGCCTCGCTTTAGCACAAGAAAACTTAAAATTACGCAAAAAAGCCTTTAATCAAGGTTTATCAACTTCACTTGATGTGATTGATGCAGAGCTTTATATGGCAAGTATCAAAACCCAGCAGCAGGTTGCTAGCTTTAATTATGTGATTGCTTTAAATAAATTACTTGCTTTGAGTAGCGAGATGACAACCTTCACCAACTATGAGTTAAATGCTTTGCAATTTAATAAATCAGAGGATAAAAAATGAAAAATGTTAAACCTGCTATTTTTACCTTAATTGGCGCAATGATGGTCGGTTGGATAATTTATAGCTTTTATCTTGCTTACCTCCCCAAACCTGTTTCTTTACAGGGGCAAATTGAAGCGCAACAGTACAGTATCTCTTCTAAAGTTGCGGGTAGAATTGAAGATGTGATGGTTAAGAAAGGTGATATTGTCACCAAAGGCGATCCTATTTTCACTATTTATAGCCCTGAAATTGAAGCCAAGCTTGAACAAGCGATGGCTGGACAAGAGATTGCAGGAGCAATGGCATTAGAGGCCGAAAATGGCGCACGTTCACAGCAAACTAATATGGCGCAAGACGAATGGAATAAAGCCAAAGCAGCTGCTGCGTTGATGGAAAAAACCTACCAACGTGTAGATAACCTTTATAAAGAGGGGGTGGTTGCTGAGCAGAAACGTGATGAAGCATGGACACAATGGCAAGCCGCTAAATATACACAAAATGCAGCGCTACAGATGTATCAAATGTCAAAAGAGGGCGCGCGAAGTGAAACCAAACGTGCTGCAGAAGAGCAGGTTCGTATGGCTGCAGGAGCCGTTGCAGAGGTGCAGGCTTATGCACAAGATACTAAAATTAAAAGCTGGTTTGATGGAGAAGTTTCTCAGGTTTTATTAAATAGCGGAGAGTTAGCGCCACAAGGTTTCCCGGTTGTTACCGTGATTGATATGCAAGATGCATGGTTGGTTTTTAATGTGCGTGAAGATCTACTCAATCATTTTCCAGAAGGTAAAGAATTTGCGGCGTATTTACCTGCTCTAGGCCAAAAAGTTACCTTTCAAGTTTCCCATATTGCAGTGATGGGAGATTTTGCTACTTGGCGTTCAACCGATTCTGCTCAAGGTTTTGATTTAAGAACATTTGAAATTGAAGCTAAACCACTCAATCTATCTGATAAGTTAAGGGTTGGAATGAGTGTGGTAATTGAGTTGTAATGATGAGTTTTACTAAGCTATCTCAATGGCAGGTACTAAAGCATGATCGCTGGTTAGTGTCTAGCCTTACCTGGATTCCGGTATTACTTGCACTTTCTATTTGGTGGATCTTTTCACAGGGTATTGCCAGAGATTTGCCGATTGGTGTCTTAGATCTGCAGCAGAGTGCGTTATCAAGACAGCTGATTCGAGAATTTGATGCAACGCCGACTTTACAGGTTAGTCATACTTTCACCGATATTAATACCGCCAAAAATGCTTTTATTAGCAACGATATTTACGCTTACATGGTGATCCCAAAGAATTTTGATCGCGATATATATATTGCCAACGCACCGCAAGTGACTGTTTTTTATAACAGCCAATATATTCTTGTTGGTAAATTGATAAATAGTGCAGTTTTACAAGCACATGGTACCTTCAATGCACAAATAGCGACATTAAAGCAGTTGTCGAAGGGCAATAGTAATCAGTTAGCTGCATTGTCCAAAGCAGTTGGAATCCGCACTCAGATTACGCCACTGTTTAATAAAAATTCGAACTATGCACAATTTCTTGTTTCTGCCATTGTGCCTGCGTTATGGCAAATCTCTATTGTGGTTTCTACGATATTGTTTTTAACAGCCAATTACCGTTTTTATGGGCTGAAAAAAATGGCGGCAAATAATACCTTAAAAAAATTGATTGGCATCTCTGCATTTTATACCCCGTTTTTTATAATTCAGGGGCTAGCCTTTTTAATCTGGTTTTATTACCTATTGAATTGGCCGATGGAGGGAAGCTTATTACCACTCTTTTTTGCTCAGTTAGTTACGGTCGTTGCTTGTATGGTGATGGGGGCTTTGTTTTTCTTCTTAACACTTGATCCCGCAAGAGCGATGAGTTTTGCAGGTGCATTTTCTGCACCTAGTTTTGCATTTATGGGAGTAACGTTTCCAGTTACCGACATGAATCCAATTGCTGAGTTCTGGCGTGCATTGCTACCGATTAGCCATTACATTGAAGCACAAATTAGTCAGGTTAGTTATGGGGCAAGCGCATGGCAAACAATGAGTAGTTTTTTACCTTCAATGCTCGGTTATTTACTGCCTTTTATACTCACGTTGTTACTCATAAAAAAACAGCTTAGAAAAATGGAAGATAATAATGGGGCTATTTGAATTATTAAAAGCGGAGTTAAAAGCGGTATTAAGTAATCCAGTTATCCTATTAACTGTATTTGGTGGTGTCATTTTTTACTCATTTCTCTACCCGTTACCCTATTCTCAGCAAACCCCACAGGAACAAGAGATCACGGTTATTAATCTTGATAATAGCCAATTAAGTCGTCAACTTGAGCGTATGGTTGATGCTACGACACAGGTTAAAATTGTCCAACGTGCACACTCGATTGCACAGGCAAAAGAGCAATTTTTAAACGGTGATGTGCGCGGTATTTTATTGATCCCAAAGCATTTTAATCGTGATCTTTTATTAGGTAAAAGCCCGACTCTTTCCTACTCTGGCGATGCTTCCTACTTCTTAGTATATGGCACTATTGTTGAAGGCCTTGCTAAAGCAGGCGGCACACTCGCTGCACAAGCTACGGTTTCACGGTTGGTCATTGATGGGGTGCCATTAGAGTTAGCAGCAGAGCAGTTTGCGCAAGTTAAATTAAATATGAAACCTACTTTTAACCCCTCTTCAGGTTATCTTAATTATGTAGTGCCTGCGGTGTTTGTACTTATTTTACAGCAAACCTTGATAATGGGCGTTGGTGTCTTAGGCGGCAGTGAAAAAAGTAATTCGGGCTACTGGAACAGATACTCAACATTTTCGATAGTCGCAGTACGCTGTTTAGTTTTTGTTGGCATCTATTACCTGTTAGCACTTTATTATTTTGGTTTCAGTTTTGAATTTTATGGGGTCAATAAACTCGCCTCACCCTTGGTTATGCTTGCTTTACTTGCTCCTTTTCTTTTGAGTAGCACTTTTATTGGTATTTTATTGGGGGCGATTCTTCCTCGAAGAGAGTTGGTGACCTTTGTGGTTTTAATCAGCTCTATGCCACTAATTTTCAGCGCTGGTTTTATCTGGCCACTGGAAAGTGTGCCACAGCCAATGGTTTGGTTAAGTAATCTTTTTCCTTGTATTCCTGCGATACAAAGTTTTTTGATGGTGAATCAAATGGGGGCTGAATTCTCGCAAATATTGACTCAGTGGAAACTACTTTGGTTGCAAACTTTTGGGTGGGGAATACTTGCCTATTTTGCTTATCAGCATGTTCAGAAGCGTTCGAATAAAAGCGCATCCTAAATAGAATTATTACCCTAACAACCTATTTATTAGGTTAATTAAATGTTAATGAAAAGTTCTTTATTCAGGCTGGAATGTAGCAATATCAGTGCCTGTAGAGTGAATGATAACTATTCCCGTGTTTTTTTGTGATCACTTCTGTTAAAACAAAAAAACACAATCGTGTTGTTATTTTTCACAATATTTTTTTGCTTTGTAACTCTTCATAGTGGCTCCAGATTAATTCACTAACACAAAAATTTGGAGCAACATTATGATTAATATTCCTCAAGTAAAATTAGGTATCGTGGCTGTTAGCCGTGACTGTTTTCCTATCTCTCTTTCTGAGCAACGTCGTGAAGCGGTTGTTGCTTGTTGCGCAGAAAAAGAGATCAGCATTATCGAACTAAAGACTATTATCGAAAATGAAACTGATATGCTTAAAGCGTTGGTTGAGGCTGAACAAAAGGGCGTTAACTCGTTAGTTATTTATTTAGGTAACTTTGGTCCTGAAGGCCCATTAACACAGATGGCACAACGTTTTGATGGCCCTGTTATGTTTGTTTCTGCGGCTGAAGAGTCAACGGCTTGCCTTGCTGACGCACGTGGTGATGCTTACTGTGGTATGTTGAATGCATCCTACAGCGCTGGCTTGCGTAATATTCGCCCACATATTCCTGAGTACCCAGTAGGTACACCGTCGGAAGTAGCAACCATGATTGGTGATTTTGTACCTGTTGTACGTACAATTTTAGGGCTTAAAGGGCTTAAAATATTTAGCTTCGGTCCTCGTCCACAGGATTTTGTTGCTTGTAATGCACCTATTAAAGCATTGTTTGACCTTGGTGTTGAGATCATGGAAAACAGTGAACTTGATTTATATGACCTATACCTTGAAGCTGCTGATCATAAAGATATTCCTGCTATCATCGCAGATATGGAAGCAGAGCTTGGTGATAATAATCCTTACCCAGACCTACTACCTAAACTAGCGCAATATGAAGCGGCATTGCTTGATTTTCATAAAGCGAATTTAGGGGCTTCAACCTTTGGTGTTTTTGCTAATAAATGTTGGCCTTCATTTGAAAAATTCTTTGGATTTGTGCCATGTTACGTTAATGCTCGTCTAGCTGAGCGAGGTATTCCGGTTGCATGTGAAGTTGATATTTATGGTGCGCTTTCTGAGTATATGATCACCTGTGCAACGAACTTACCTGCAACGTTATTGGATATCAATAACTCTGTACCAACAGATATGGTTGAGGCCAATAAAGAGATCATGGGGGATTACACTGCAAAAGACCTATTCATGGGCTTCCATTGTGGTAACACGGCATCTAGCTGTATGAAAAATTCACAGTTACGTTTCCAAAAAATTATGCATAGCTTGATGGAACCAGGTAAAGAACCTGATATCACACGTGGTACGCTTGAAGGTCAAATCAAGCCGGGTGAAGTAACACTATTCCGTTTGCAATCAACAGCTGATACTAAGTTACGTGCTTATGTTGCGCAGGGCGATATTTTAGATATCGACCCTCAATCATTTGGTTCAATTGCGGTATTTGCTATTCCTGAAATGCAGCGCTTCTACCGCCACGTATTAATTCAGAAGCGCTACCCACATCACGCTGGTATTGCCTTTGCTAACGTTGGAAAAACAATGTATCAAGTGTTAAATCTGCTCGGTGTGACTGAGATTGATTATAATCAACCCGCATCAGAGCGTTACCCAAATGAGATCCCTTGTACTTTCTTAAGCTAAGAAAACAAGGTAAACAGGATAACTTTAAAAAGTGCATGCTGCAGGGCACATGCACTTTTTTGTCGTTTTAAATTAGGGAGACAATAATGTCACAAGAAATAAAACAAGCATGGGGTGATACTTACCTATATTCGTTAAAAAATGCACAGGGTACACAGGTTGATATTTCACCTTTGGGCGCGACGATTGTTAACTTTTTTGTTAATGATAAACAGGGGCAGCAGCAGAATATTGTTTTAGGTTTTAACCAACCACAGGGTTATTTAGATACTAAAGCATATATCGGTAGTGTGGTTGGTCCATGGGCAAACCGCATCGCTGAAGGTAAGTTTCCACTCAATGGTGAAACAATTAGTCTTGAGTTAAATGAAGGAACTAATCACTTGCACGGTGCTTCTATTCATCTTGATAAACAATATTGGCAGGTAGCGTCGGTAACTCAGAGTGCTATCTGTTTAACCATACAAACCCAAGAGGGTGACGCAGGTTATCCTGCAAATATTATCTTCACGGTGACTTATACGTTAAATGAAGATAATGAACTTTCTATTGAGTACGCTGCGACTACTGATAAAGCGGTGCCAATCAATGTGACTCAGCATACCTATTTTAATTTATCTGGGTGCCATGAAAAAATTGTGGATCACACGGTTTCTATCGATGCGGATCACTACTTAAAGATTGATGATAAAGCGATTCCAATGAGTAAAGATACAGTTGCTAATACGGCAATGGATCTCCGCACCACTAAAGTGATTAAAGCCGGTATTAGTGCTGACGAGCAGCAGATTAAACTGGTTAATGGTTATGATCACTGTTGGTGTTTAAATGAAGATAAATTCGCATTAGCTGCACAGGTTGGTTGTGAATCAACGGGAATTCAACTGCAGGTATTCACCGATCAGAATGGAATTCAACTTTATACCGGTAATGCCTTACCAGGTGAAATTGGCCGCGAAGGAAAGGTATATGATGCATATTACGGTTTATGCCTTGAAACGCAGCATTATCCTGATCAAGTGAATATGCCGGAGATTGCAGAGCAATGTATCTACTCGCCAACTCGCCCCTATACACATAAAACAGTATTTAAAGTTGCTGTTAATTAATCCTTAGATAATGACAAAAGTAGCATAAAAAGGCAGTTTAACTGCCTTTTTATGCTTTTAATTTAAGCTATGAGCCTGACTGACTCGATAATCCTTTGGTGTCATATTGATATCTTTCTTAAACACCGTATACATATATTGCAATGAAGGGTAACCACAAAGATCCGGGATTTCAGCGATTGCAATATTAGTCGATGCCAGTAATTCACAGGCACGTTTCAACTTCGAGTTATGTATTTCTTGATGGACTGAATGTCCGCGCTCCTCTTTAAAACGCGTTTCTAAATTGGAACGTGAAATCATTAATGCATCTAACACTTGATCAACTTTGATACCATTAAATGCGTTATTTCTAATGTAGTGCATCGCTTTTATTACGTAAGGGTCGTTAACAGCCTGATAGTCACTGCTTTGCCGTTCAAATACTTCTGCTGCCGGCACGATAATACGAGGATACTCAGTATTCTTTTTATTATCATCCTTCTCTATACCGGTTAATGCGAGTAGCTGCTTGTGCAATAATTTTGCAGCCGAATATCCCATCGACTTACAACCTTGCCCAACTGTACTGAGTGATACATGGGTTAGATAGCTGGTTAGCTCTTCGTTATCAATACCAATAATTGCTATTTTATCGGGTACCATTAAATTAAGGTGATCACACTGCTGCAGAAGATGACGTGCACGGGCATCGGTTACGGCAATAATGCCCACTGGTGTTGGCAAGCTTTGTAACCAATCCGCTAAGTGCCCCATATCATCTTGCCAAGTTTGCGGCGTGGTACGGTGCCCTCGATAAACGGAACCACTATACTCTTCATGATTAATAAGCTCATTAAACGCTTTTTCTCGCTCCATCGCCCAACGTGTTTTATGGCTTTCAGGTAAACCATAAAAAGCAAAATTCTCTAGCCCTTTATCTTTTAAGTGGGTAAATGCGCTGCTTACTAAACTAGTATTATCGGTGGCAATATAAGGCATTGCTGGATAATCATCTTCATCCTGATAAGAACTGCCAATACCAACAACTGGAATGTTTAAGCGAGATAAAAGTAATTCAATTTCTGGATTATCTAAATCTGCAATAATCCCATCGCCCACCCATTCCTGAATATTTTCCAGGTGAGTACAAAAATCCTCCTCAAAAAAGATATCCCAATGACACTGGGTTGCTTGGAGGTACTCGCCAATGCCTTTGATAATTTGACGGTCATATGCCTTGTTGGCATTAAATAATAATGTAATGCGGTAATTTTTTTTCATTAGGAACACTTTTAATTAAAATTCGAGTGATGTCCTATCATTCAAAAATATGAGACGGTTATTAAGCTACTTCTTCATTGAAAATGCTTTATACCGTAAAAAAGCTCGCTGTATCTTAGAGCAACCTTAAGCGTAATTGATCATCATAATCCGTTAATCGAGCAATACCTAGTCCAAGCCCTCAATTTTACTGTGTTTAAAGGTAGGATATTTTCTTACTTTGTGATCAATGGCACGTTCACTAAATCAGTGAAAGAGGGTAACAAAAAACGTAATTGTGGATAGCTACCGTCAACACGTATTCTTTGCAACAGAGAGCATTTAGTCTCATGTGAAAACTTATTCTTCGCTTTATGGACAATAGAATCTAAAGCACATTATCTCATTTATAAAATGAAAAGGAACGTTGTATGTTTATTGGTATTGACCTTGGAACGTCTGGAGTTAAAGCTATTTTACTTGATAAAAGTGGGCTGATTTTAGGCACAAAAACGGTTTCAATCTCTATTTCACGACCTGCACCACTTTGGTCAGAGCAGGACCCAATGGAATGGTGGACTGCAACGGACCAAGCGGTTAAAGCGCTTGGTAAAGAGATCGATTTGTCTAATGTTAGCGCTATTGGTCTTGCGGGACAGATGCATGGTGCAACATTATTAGACGCAAATAATGACATACTTCGTCCCGCTATTTTATGGAATGATGGGCGTTGTGCTGCAGAGTGTTTAGAGATTGAAAAGTTAGTACCAACTAGCAGAGAGATTACCGGTAATATAATGATGCCTGGTTTTACTGCGCCTAAATTAAAATGGGTACAAAACCATGAACCAGCGTGTTTCGCTAAAATAGCGAAAGTATTATTGCCAAAAGACTACTTGCGTTACTGCATGACAGGTGATTTTGCCTCTGATATGTCAGATTCTGCAGGTACGCTGTGGTTAGATGTAGCAAAACGTGATTGGAATGATGAACTATTAGCGGCAACCGGATTAACACGCGCACAGATGCCTAAATTATATGAAGGCAGTGATGTCACTGGGGTTTTATCTGAGCAAGTTGCTAAAGCATGGGGTATGTCTCAAGTACCTGTTATTGCTGGCGCTGGTGATAACGCTGCTGGTGCGGTAGGTGTTGGGATTACACAACCTGGACAAGCGATGCTTTCACTCGGTACATCGGGTGTTTATTTTGCTGTTACCGATGGTTTTGCTGCAAACCCTGAGTCAGCGTTACACACATTCTGTCATGCATTACCGGCTGCTTGGCATTCAATGTCAGTTATTTTAAGCGCAGCTTCTTGCCTTGACTGGGTTGCTAAATTAACCGGTGCTGCAAGTGTACCAGAGATGCTTGCTGAGATTGAAGCAGAAGCAAGTGCTGACTCTGAGGTTATTTTCTTACCTTACTTATCAGGCGAACGTACACCACATAACAACCCTGAAGCGAAAGGTGTGTTCTTTGGTATGACTCATGAAACAAAGCGTCCTGAATTAGCTAAAGCGGTATTAGAAGGGGTTGCCTTTGCTTTTGCTGATGGTCTCGATGCGCTGCATGTGACCGGTAATGAACCTGATGAAATTTCATTGATTGGTGGTGGTGCGCGTAGCCCTTACTGGCGTCAAATGTTAGCAGACGTATTTAACAAAAAACTGGTTTACCGTGCTGGTGGTGATGTTGGCCCTGCACTGGGTGCTGCACGTCTGGCACACTTAGGAACAACAGAGAATGCAAAAATTGAAGATGTATGCCCTGTCCCTGGATTAATCCAAACCCATACACCGGATAGTGAAAGTCATGCAAGTTATGCAGCTAAACGTGCAACATTCCAAAAACTGTATGTACAAGTGAAAGATCTTTTTTAAACCGAATTTCTACCAATAGGCGGCGTTAAGGATTAATGCTGCCTTTGTAATATAAACTATAGAGAGTTAGATAATATGACAAACCAATTAGAACAATTGCAAAAATTGACCACAGTCGTCGCTGATACAGGTGAAGTTGACGCGATTATTAAATACCAGCCAGAAGATGCGACAACTAATCCATCTTTAATTTTAAAAGCGGCACAAATTGAAAGCTATGCGCCATTGATCGAAGCATCAATTGCTTATGCTAAAGCACAAAGCGATGACCAAGCACAACAAGTAGTTGATACAGCTGACATGTTAGCGGTTAATATTGGTAAAGAGATCTTAAAAGTTGTTCCTGGTCGTATCTCAACGGAAGTCGATGTTCGTCTTTCTTACAATACAGAAGCAACAGTATTAAAAGCTAGAAAATTAATCAAATTATATAATGATGCTGGCGTTACTAACGATCGTATCTTGATTAAAATCGCCTCTACTTGGGAAGGTATTCGTGCTGCTGAAATCTTAGAAAAAGAAGGTATCAACTGTAACTTAACCCTTTTATTCTCATTTGCTCAAGCGCGTGCATGTGCTGAAGCGGGTGTTTACCTTATCTCACCTTTCGTTGGTCGTATTATGGATTGGTATAAAGCTAAAGAGGGGCGTACTTTTGACGCTGCTGAAGATCCAGGTGTTATCTCTGTGACTAATATTTATAACTACTACAAAGACCATGGCTACAACACAGTTGTGATGGGGGCTAGTTTCCGTAATCTGGGTGAAATAACAGAACTTGCTGGTTGTGATCGTCTAACAATTAGCCCTGCTTTATTACAAGATTTAAGTGAATGCAACGAACCATTGGCGGCAAAACTGGTTGATAACGGTGCGACGAAAGCACAACCGCAAAAAATCACACAATCAGAATTCCTATGGGCACATCAGCAAGACCCAATGGCCTTTGATAAGTTAGCTGAAGGTATTCGTGGTTTTGCCGTAGACCAAGTGAAATTAGAAGAGATGATCTTGAGCGCTTTAGTGCAGGGTGTTGCGAAAAAAACAGCTTAATTTAAATGTATAGATATCACTAAAATAATTAATTTTTAAAAATAGGAATATTATGAACCGTAAAAATTTAGCCAATGCTATTCGTGCATTAAGCATGGATGGCGTACAAAAAGCGAACTCAGGTCATCCAGGCGCACCGATGGGGATGGCTGATATCGCTGAAGTATTATGGCGAGATCACCTGAATCATAACCCAAGCAACCCAGATTGGTTAGACAGAGACAGATTTGTTCTTTCTAATGGTCATGGCTCAATCCTGCTTTACTCTTTATTGCATTTAAGCGGTTATGAACTGTCAATTGAAGATATCAAAAGCTTCCGTCAGTTACACTCTAAAACACCAGGTCATCCAGAGTATGGTTATGCACCGGGTATTGAAACGACAACCGGTCCACTAGGACAAGGTATTGCTAATGCCGTGGGCATGGCAATGGCTGAACGTGCATTAGCTGCGCAGTTCAATCAACAAGGTCACGAGATTGTTGACCATAATACCTATGCATTTATGGGCGATGGTTGTTTGATGGAAGGTATCTCGCATGAGGTTTGTTCATTAGCTGGGACTTTGGGTCTTGGTAAGCTAATCGCATTCTGGGATGACAACGGTATCTCTATCGATGGTGAAGTTGAAGGTTGGTTCTCTGACGATACACCGGCACGTTTTGAAGCTTATGGTTGGCATGTTATTCCAGCTGTTGATGGTCACGATGCCGCTGCTATTAACGCAGCGATTGAAGCCGCTAAAGCTGAAACGGGTAAACCAACCCTAATATGTACAAAAACTATTATCGGTTTTGGTTCGCCAAACAAAGAGGGTACACATGATTGTCACGGCGCACCTCTCGGCGATGCAGAGATTGCAGCAGCACGTCAAAAACTAGGTTGGGAGCATGGTCCTTTTGAAATTCCGTCGGAAGTATATGCGCAATGGGATGCGAAACAAGCAGGCGCAGCTAAGGAAGCAGCGTGGGACGAGAAATTTGCAGCGTATGCAGCACAATACCCTGAGTTGGCAGCTGAATACAAACGCCGCGTAAATGGTGAAATGCCATCTGAGTGGGAAGAGAAAACGACTGCTATTATCGCTGATCTTCAAGCAACACCAGCTAACATCGCATCACGTAAAGCATCACAAAATGCGTTAGAAGCGTTTGGTAAGATGTTACCTGAGTTTATGGGCGGATCTGCCGACCTTGCACCATCAAACTTAACCATGTGGTCTGGCTCTAAATCATTAACCGCTGATGATTTCTCAGGCAACTACATTCACTACGGCGTGCGTGAATTTGGTATGACAGCAATCATGAATGGTATTGCGCTGCACGGTGGCTTTGTTGCTTACGGCGCAACATTCCTGATGTTTATGGAATATGCACGTAATGCAATGCGTATGGCTGCATTGATGAAAATTCAAAACATCCAAGTATATACCCATGACTCTATTGGTCTTGGTGAAGATGGTCCAACGCATCAACCTGTTGAACAAATTGCATCACTGCGTTTAACACCCAACATGAGCACTTGGCGTCCTTGTGACCAAGTTGAATCTGCGGTTGCTTGGAAATACGCGATTGAGCGTAAAGATGGTCCAACATCATTGATTTTCTCGCGTCAAAACTTAGCGCAACAACCACGTGATGCTGCTCAATTAGCTAACATTGCGAAGGGTGGTTACATCCTGAAAGATTGTGCTGGTAAACCTGACCTTATCTTTATTGCGACAGGTTCAGAAGTTGAGCTAGCGGTTGCCGCAGCAGCTGAATTTACTGCGAAAGGCAAGCAAGTACGTGTTGTGTCAATGCCTGCAACGGATCTATTTGATAAGCAAGATGCACAGTATCGTGAATCTGTATTACCAGCTGATGTGACTGCACGTGTTGCGATTGAAGCAGGTATTGCTGATTTCTGGTATAAATACACAGGTTTGAATGGCGCGATTATCGGCATGACTACATTTGGTGAATCTGCACCTGCAGATGAGTTGTTTAAAATGTTTGGTTTTACCGTTGAAAATATTGTTGAGAAAGCTAATCAACTCCTTGCTTAAAGTGTTATTGAGTTAAGTTATAAAACCGATCTTATATTAAGATCGGTTTTTTTCAGATTAGAAACCCATTAATAATGTCATATAGATAATATTAAGCGAATTTAAAGGAATATAATATGCAAGCACAGCCAACAAAAATCATTCGCTGGGGCATTATTGGTTTAGGTAATATAGCTAACACATTTGCACAGGATCTGATCACCGTTGAAGGTTGCGAGCTCTATGCTGTAGCTTCCAGAACAGAATCAAAAGCACTTGATTTTGCCAAAAAATATCAAGCGACTCAGGCCTATAGTAGTTATGAAGCCTTGGTCGAAGACCCTAATGTTGATGCCGTTTATATTGCTACTCCCCATGCGTTACATCAGCAAAATACACTACTCTGTTTGCAGCAAGGTATTGCGGTTTTATGTGAAAAACCCTTTGCGATGAACGCAACGGAAGTAAACAGTATGATCTCTGCTGCTGAGAAAAAAAATGTATTATTGATGGAAGCAATGTGGACCTATTTTTTACCACAATATCAATATGTATTAAAAGAGTTAACGAACAAAACCTATGGAGAGCTGCTTAAAGTTGAAGCTGACTTTGGTTTTGCTTGTGAATTTGATGAAGCATCTCGATTATTTAGAAAATCTCTTGGTGGAGGTAGTCTTCTTGATATTGGTATTTATCCTATTTTTGTTGCACTTTCGACACTTGGTTTACCAGATACCACAACAGAAAAAGCAACTTTCTTTGATAATGGCGCAGACTCTTCTTGCTCTATGGTATTCAATTACAAGAGTGGTGCAATCGCCGTATTAAAATCAACACTATTAGAATCAACACCTAGCGAAGCTATTTTTTATTGCGAGCAAGGGGTGATAAAAATAAACAGTGGTTTTCATGCGCCGACGACAGTCACGGTAACACGTGGCGATACACAACAGACGCTTGATTTTAATTGTGAAACCAATGGTTATCATTATGAAATAAATCACTTTAATGAGTTATTACGCGAAGGTAAAACAGAAAGTAATATAATGACGTTTGATTTCAGCCGTGGTCTTATTCAAACGTTAGATAACATAAGAGAAGTGATCGGCTTGAAGTACTAACAGCTATTTCACCAAATTAACTTATGAAGCACAGCTATTTATTAGGCTTTTAAACTAGCTGTGATCAATATCATTTCTTATTTAAACTCAGCGCTAGTTATATAAAATCTCCCTCATATATTTTCTCCTTGATTGTTTGCGATTAATCACATTTAACAATATTGGGGTGTAAATACACACATAATTTGCGAAATATGATAAAGATGAAAGTACGACATTGCTTCATTATCAATTATCAGCAATGTAATAATAATTAAGATTAACGCTACAATATAGATGATTCATTTCATTAAAAAGCCGTTATATTTTTGATTACTTGCAACGGGGAAGCCTAAAAAGGCAACTTTACCTCTTTAAACTCTACCAAATACAGGACTTGTCATGACGCATTCTGGATTTAATATTAGCCGTTTACTTTTAATCACTTTTGTTCTTTTTATTATTGCGATTATGGCGATGGCATTTACTTTCACCACGCAGTTCAATAATACTAAGGTTGCTATTTCAGAGGTAACTGAAAAAACTTTCCCTACTCTGCAAAGTGCCAGTAATGTGAATCACTCAGTTAATTTGATTGAAAGCTTAGTGAATCAATCCCTATTCTCTAAAGATGTTAAAGAGATTGAAAATAATATCATTAAATTAGAGCGAGCAACATTAGCGACAGACTCAATTGATAATACCGATATCACCTCTGAAAGTGTCAAAAATTTAGCGGCTATGGCGAAAGGTATTATTATCTCTCGCATTAAAGAAGTATCTGATTCAATTGTTATTAATGAGAAAATGGCTGCTTTTCAAGTTATGTCGCAACGATTCAGTACACTCATCGGTAAAGAGTTTCAATTAGAGCCCACTGTCCCTGTAAAATTACTCTTAGATTCGATTACAGAAGAGGTTGGTTTAATGCAAATCGACTCTATTCATGCGTTTAATGCCATCGATGTTAGTAAAATAGAAAAAATATTAAAGGCGAATAAAGAAACCGTTGGTTATGTGACGAGCGATTTCGAAGAATACGCTACCTTGAAGTCTGAGGAGTTCTCTCAAAAAGGGCAGAGTGAATTAGATACCAATCTACCATGGATTTTAAAGGAGATGAGCGACGAGCAAGGATTATTGAGCTTTCATTTACAGCGTCAAAAATTTAAACAAGTCAGTAAATTGCAGTTACAAAATTTCAAGCAAGAGCTTCAACAAATTCAGCAACAAATATACGCAGTGTCCAAACAAAGCCAAAGTAATACTGCATCACAACTAAATCAGACGCTCTCAAGTATCGATGTAGTTGTTAATAGTAGTTATATCACAACATTCATTGTGCTGTTATGTTGCTCGATCGCAAGTTTTTGGTTGCAAAGAACAATTAAAACACCACTAAAAAAGATTGTTGCTACTTTAAATAGCTTATCACAGGGGGACTTAACGGTTCGCTGTGAATACGCTAAAAGTAATGAGTTTGGCTTAATAGCAGAGCGTTTAAATGTGGCTATTTCAAATCAACAGCAAGCTGTATCTGAAATTTCGACTAAGAGCGATAACATTGAACATGCTTCAGTTGATAACCTTCGTTTAGGTGATGAACTACATACAAAATCGAAAAAACAGAGAGAAGTCTGTTATTCGATTTCGGAAGCGTTAGCTGAGATGGATTTAAGTGTCAGTGATATTGCCGAAAGGGCAGATAATGCGTCTGGTTTCGTTAATAATATCGATCAAAATGTCAAACAGTGCGTAAACGTATCACAAGATGCTTATGTACTTAATGATAAATTATCAATGGAGCTACAAGAGGGGATGACATTGATGCAGAAAGTCTCTGAAGGTAGTGACTCTATTTTCTCTATTTTGGATGTAATTACTAATGTGACAGAGCAGACTAATCTACTTGCTTTAAATGCCGCTATTGAAGCTGCTAGAGCAGGGGAAAGTGGTCGAGGCTTTGCTGTCGTTGCAGATGAAGTAAGACAGTTAGCACGTAGAACAAGTGCCTCTACAAGTGAGATACAAGGTGTTATTGCAAAATTACAACAGGATATTCAGTCAGCGGTTGCGCAAATGGGGCTTTGTAATGACAACATGAAAGATAATGTGGGTAGCTTTACATTGATACAAACTCAGGTTCAGCAAGTTAATGAAAGGGTCTCAGAACTTGCTAATTTAAATGATGCTATCAGTGTTTCTACTACCGAACAATCTAGTGTGTGTAATAACCTCAATCAAGATATGGCTGCTATTTTATCTGTAGCAGAAGATACACTCACCTCTACGGAAGAGGTCACTCAGATTAGCCATAATTTAATGTCTATCTCTGAGGCACAGCGTGCCATTATTGAAAAGTTTAAATATACCTAAACATGCCTGTTTAAATGCGTTTAATAGTGAGTAAATGGTGCGTTTAAAAATTATTTGAGTATTTAACTCTGTCAACATATCTCTTTTCAAATAGGTCAAGAAAATTATTTTTCTGGCCTATTGTTGGTTGTAGCAGATCAATTTTCTAAACTAAAATTACCTACCTTATTGATTAGCTTGATTTCTCTTTATTGAGCAAACTCTTCTTAGGATAAAAATAATGAACGCACTGTTTCCATATAAATATGAAACACACTGTCATACCTCTGAAGTCAGTGCGTGCGCTGTAAGCTCTGCTGCAGAGATTGTAAGTAGTTATGCTAAAGCAGGTTATAGCGGAATAATAATAACCGATCATTTTTTTAATGGGAACTGCAACATTAATTCAGCATTACCCTGGCAAGTGAAAGTCGAACTGTTCTGTTTAGGCTATGAAAATGCATTAAAAGCAGCCCATAAACTCGACCTAAAGGTTTTCTTCGGTTGGGAGTACACCTATAAAGGCACTGATTTTCTCACCTATGGTTTAGACAAAGCATTCCTATTAAATAACCCCGATTTACTCACCTGGCCACTGGAGCTTTATTTTAAAAAAGTACATCAAGCAGGTGGTTTTTTAATACACGCGCATCCTTTTAGAGAGCGCGATTATATCGACAAGATAAGATTGTTCGGTAATAAAGTTGATGCGATAGAAGTGATCAATTCAGGTAATGATAAGAAAATATATAATGAGAGGACACTGGCCTATGCTCAACAACATGGGCTACTCCAGACAGCAGGTTCTGATACGCATAATGCAAATAGTCTTTCAGGTGAAGGTACTTATTTTCCGATTAAATTAAAATCTATTCACGCATTTATTAATTCTGTTAAAAGTGGTGAATGTTATATATCTGTCATAGGCAGTTAGCCATTTAAGCCCTGCCACTTTAAAATACGTCTATATTGTTATTTCATTAGTGTTATGTTTTAGATTTTACGTCGTTGTAAGGGTTTTATTGTACCGGAAAGTTACTCTTAACATATTGCATTGTAAGTGCTGCTGTCCCTCGAAAAGTGCTCGTACTTAATCACAAGCCTGCTCCCTACTATTTTTCTTGATGCTAAATATAGATAACTTAATCATGCCAATTAGATTAAATATTTAATCTAAATTTTGCGCAGAAAAATAACTTAATTCAAGGCGTGATTTTACGTAAGTGGTTGCTCTCTTTGTGAAAATTACAACGTAGAAGTCAGTTGTTGTAACCAGTAAAATAGATCTGTTATTTATTGTAATTGGTATGAATATTAATTGTTATTTTTTCAAAACAATAAAAAAGGCAACTGGCTTTAATTAAGCTAATTGCCTTCAGGATTATTTACTTATTGTGCTGGTAATTATTTGAAAATAAAGTCGTTAACTACATTTTCTAAGTATTCTTGCTTACCAGAAGCGGGTACTGGTTTAAGATCATTTGCTGCCGCTTGTTTTGCAAGATCTTCAAGTGATGTAGCGCCTGATAAGATGCCTTTACCCATCTCCCCGTTCCAACCCGCATAACGATCAGCAATGTTTTTGCTTAATACATCATTTTCTATCATCGCAGCTGCGCGCTCTAATGATTTAGCCATTACATCCATGCCGCCAATGTGACCGTGGAAAAGATCTGCACCGTCAATAGATGGACGACGTACGCGTGAATCAAAGTTTAAACCACCCGTTGTAAAGCCACCACCTTTAAGGATTTCATACATTACTAATGTATTCTCTTCAACACTATTTGGGAATTGGTCTGTATCCCAACCTAGTTGAGGGTCACCACGGTTAGCATCAACTGAACCGAATAAACCAAGCGAGTTTGCTGTTGCAATCTCATGGTGGAAGCTATGACCTGCTAAAGTTGCATGGTTAGCTTCAATGTTTACTTGTATCTCTTTTTCTAGACCGTATTCTTTTAAGAAACCGTAAACCGTTGCTGTATCGTAATCGTATTGATGTTTAGTTGGCTCTTGTGGTTTTGGTTCGATTAAAATTGAACCTTTAAAGCCGATTTTATGTTTATGTTCAACAACCATCTGCATCATGCGGCCAAGCTGTTCACGTTCACGGCGTAAATCTGTATTTAATAATGTTTCATAACCTTCACGGCCACCCCAAAGTACGTAGTTTTCACCACCTAGTCGTTGTGTTGCACCCATCGCGTTGAAGATTTGTGTTGCAGCGTATGCAAATACTTCAGGATTTGGGTTAGTTGCCGCACCATTCATATAGCGAGGATTTGAGAACGCATTTGCAGTACCCCAAAGTAATTTAAGACCTGTTTCTGCTTGCTTAGCTTCAAGTACATCAACCATCTCTGCAAAATTATTTTGGTATTCTTTAATTGAGTTACCTTCTGGTGCAACATCAATATCATGGAAACAGTAATATGGCACATTTAATTTTTTGAAAAATTCAAAAGCTACATCAGCTTTCATTTTTGCCATGTCCATGTCGTTACCTGGTTTATGCCATGGACGATCAAATGTTCCTGCACCAAATACGTCTGAACCAGGCCAACAAAAATTGTGCCAGTAGCAGGCTGCAAAGCGTAAGTGTTCTTTCATTGATTTACCAAGAATAATACGCTCTGGATCATAATGGCGAAATGCTAGTGGGTTTGTTGAGTCAGTGCCTTCGAACTTAATTTGTGAAATATCTTTAAAAAATTCAGTCATAATTTCCATCCAATTGTGGTTTAAAAGAAATACTTTGTTAACGGGGTGTTATCTTTTTGTTTTTTGGAAAACTATGCAATTATGAAATTTGAAAGTGCTGTTCAGGTATTTAGCTAATCTGACCTAGATCTCATTTTATCTCTTGTTATTGATTTTGATTTTATTTATCTATATTACTATAAATTGGTTTTTGGTTAAATTTCACACAAAAAAGTATTTTGTTAAGCGTTTAGTACTACATATATTGGCGATATAAGCAGATTTTTTCTCATACCAATTGGTATAAGTATCGGCTCTATCTCTTGGTTAAAATAATAGTTAACTGCGTTGCATGCGATCGCAATAGCTAGCTAATACACACTCTTGCAGCCTTGCTTAGCCTCATTTCCCCTCAACAAGCCCTGACCACATTATTATGCGCAATGGTATAAAAAGTTAAACTGTTTGCAAAGAGAAACTGGACCCCCAATAACTTGAGTATTAGTTATAATTTATTACATTAAATAGCGGTGTCTTGGCTGTATTTTTGTATTTCAATATGTATGCGTCAACTCACACAATCGTAAACAGGGAGAAAAGAGGCAATACATAAACCATATTTTGCAATGTTTTTGGCTGCACACGTGATCCATAATCTTGTTCGATATATGGAAATATTCAAACCTACTACACTAAATTATAATAAGAGGTTTACAATGAATAGCGTAGAAAAAACATTATTATTACTCGGCGCAACCGTCGCATTGAACGGTTGTTTTTCTGGTGAATTGGCAGATCAAAAAAGTGAAACGCCACCGGGAGTTCCAGAAATACCTGGCGAAGATGTACCCGCTATAAATAGTTTAAAAGATCTTTCAACATTCCCTATCGGTGTTGCTGTACCCGCTGGTGATGCGAATAACTCTATTTTTAATGTGGCTGCTGCAAAGGTCGTTGTTAAGCAACATTTTAGCCAAATTACTGCTGAAAATATAATGAAGCCGTCATACCTTCAGCCAACCCAAGGTAATTTCTATTTTGACCATGCAGATGCACTGGTTGGTTTTGCAGAAGATAATGGCATCACTATTCATGGACACACTTTAGTATGGCATCAACAATCGCCACAGTGGATGGAGAACTGTACTACTGATTGTAGCGATATTTTAGAAGATCATATCGCAGGTGTAGTAGGGCACTATGCAACCCGTATCGGAAGTTGGGATGTGGTTAATGAAGCGTTTTTTGATGATGGTAGTTATCGAAATACGGGTAATAATGGTAGTTTTTGGTACCAAAAACTAGGTAAAGACTACATCACAAAGGCGTTTATCGCTGCGGACGCTGCGGATTCAGCGGCAAAGCTATATTACAACGATTATAACATCGAAGGTAACAACGATAAGTTGGCCGCTGTATTAACGATGATTAATGAGTTAAAAACGGCATCAGCACCTATTGATGGTATTGGCTTCCAAATGCATGTTACATCCGACTATCCATCAATTGATAATATCAGTGCTTCACTTAAAAAAGCTGCTGATACGGGGTTAATGGTTAAAATTACAGAGTTAGATGTTCGAATGAATGCTGCTAATAAATACAGCACATTAACGGATCAGCTTGCTGAAATACAAAAACAGCGCTACAAAGCAATCGTTGAGGCTTACTTAACTAATGTGCCTACAGCACAACGCGGTGGAATTAGTGTTTGGGGCGTATCTGATATTGATAGCTGGATTGTGTATCTTTACGGTAATGCCGATTGGCCGTTGTTGTTTAATGATAAATTTGAGCAAAAACCAGCATTACAGGGGGTTGCGCAAGCATTAGAAGCTGACCCTGATAGCCCTAAAAAGCCAGAAGTGCCTGTTGTGGATTACCTATTTCAAGATGATTTCTCTGATGGTGTGTCTTGGTATCAAAATAGCGATACTAATAATCCAAATGTAGAAAATGAGATGACTCATAACACAAATGACGAAACGATGGATATCGTTGCAACATGGTCAAATAAAGGCGATACAGTCAATATCGCTATTGCTTTTGATGAGCTAGTCGATATGTCCACAATCAAATCACTTACCTTAAAAGTAAAAGTGCCTGCTGCTTTTGTTGATGAAGGAATGATGATTATTCAACCGTATATTCAAGATGCTGCATATGCAGGTGTTTATACTGGTTGGTTGACGAGTGAAAAGTATACTGCTGGTGAGTTTGTTACTATTGAAGTGCCCGTCGTTCCCGCGGATAACTCTGATGTAGATTTTTCTCAAATTAAACAGATTGGATTACAAATTGAATCTCAAGGTGATACTTCCCCCGTTGGTGAGATGACTATTCAGATTGCTGAAGTGAGCATTATTGAATAAAGGTTATTTACCCGCGCTAATCTAACGTTAAAAAACAAGCCATTTAGGCTTGTTTTTTTATATCTAATATTTAGTAATTTTTTTAAAAGAGACGATGTTGCTTTGTATGCTGTAGTTGTTATTTGATACTTTGATTGGTGTCACAAAAAAATGGATTGCGGAAAAATAAACGAACGAAACATTACTAGAATAAAATAAGCCTGAAAGTATCACTAGGCAAAATATAGGTGTGCAGTGCAATGCTGCTATCTTTGCTTATAGAATTAATGAATTAGGGTTTGTTTTTTAATTTGCTTTTAAATCATGCGTTTATGTTTTTTTTGTGTTTTTGATGGGCGATTTATATCTAAATAGCAAATTAAAGTCACCTGAATGACAGTCAATTGCTGTCAAGTAAATAATATTATTTTTGACGTGTTCAACGCTATTTTACTCCTATTTTGAAAGACTTTTCCTGAGCTAATGACGTGGCTCACAATTCATAATTCGAGGGGAAATATCACAATTAACATACCAAAAAAAACAAGGTAAATAGCAAATAAACTATCCATAATAACTTCAGTTCTTAGGATTTGATAAATTAACCTCGTTAAGGGTAATTGGTATGGCATCTGTACAATTTAGTAATTTAGCAAAAAGCTATGGCGATACGCCAATAGTAAAAGAGATTAACCTCGATATTGATCATGGTGAATTCATTGTTTTACTCGGCCCATCTGGTTGTGGTAAATCGACAACGTTAAGAATGCTCGCTGGCTTGGAGAGCATTTCAGGAGGTGAAATTTTTATCGGTGAAGAGATGGTTAATGATCTTCACCCAATTGAGCGAAATATCGCAATGGTATTTCAAAGCTACGCGCTATATCCACATATGACAGTGGAACAAAATATCGGCTTTAGTCTAGATAACTTAAAAGTTGAAAAAAGCGAGAAACAAAAATTGGTTGCTAATGTTGTTGAAATGTTAGAACTAACGCCACTGTTAAAAAGAAAACCGAAAGATCTGTCTGGTGGTCAAAGACAACGTGTTGCAATGGGACGCGCAATGGTTCGTTCACCAGAAGTTTTTCTATTCGATGAACCCCTATCTAACCTTGATGCGAAATTACGTGGCCAAATGCGTAAAGAGATCAAGGAAATGCATAAAAAAGTTCAAACCACAGTTATTTATGTTACCCATGATCAAGTTGAAGCAATGACACTTGCTGATCGTATCGTCATTTTAAATGACGGTAAAATTGAGCAAATAGGCACACCTAAAGAGATATTTGATCAACCTAAAAATACTTTTGTTGCAAAATTTATTGGCGCGCCTGCGATGAACCTTATCGATCTTAGCAATCCGCAAATAGAAAGCGATTTCGGTGTATCAACAACAGAGCACAAAGCAGTATCTATCGGTATTAGACCACAGTATCTGTATCTAAATGAGAATGAGGTCAAAGACCTTGAGCAAGTTACTTATATTGATGCCACTGTAGTGAGCTATGAATTACTTGGTTCGACTCGCCACATTAAATTTAAGTATCAGGATCAAATCCTTGTTGTTGAGACAACAAGTAATGATGCAACAGTTAAAGGCACAGTTCGCTTGTACTTTAATAAAACGCAAGTTCATCGTTTTGATGAAAACAACAATACAATCACACATTAAGGAATAAATATGATTACTTTTAAAAAGACAGCTGTTTCCTCTTTGTTATGCACCGCTTTATTATCTGGTGCAGCGTATGCTGAACAAGTTGAAATTACTGTATCAAGTTTCCCTAACTTTAATCAAGTTGCTGAAGCCGCTGTGCCGTTATTTGAAGCTAAATACCCAAATATCAAAGTGAAAATTGTTTCAATGGCTTATGGTGATCACCATAATGCGATGACAACTGCACTGGCAACGGGTGCAAGTCTTCCTGATGTGATGTCTGTAGAAGCTGGTTACATCGGACGTTTTGCTCAATCTGGTGGTTTAGAAGATTTAAATGCAGCACCTTTTAATGCCGGTGAATTCACTGCTCAAATCGTACCCTTTACACTGCCTCAAGCGACTAGTTCAAATGGCGCATTACGCGCAATCCCTGCTGATATTGGTCCTGGTGCAATGTTCTACCGCCAAGATACTTTAAAAGCGGCTGGTGTGTCTGAAGCTGAGCTAATTAAAGACTGGGATAGCTTTATTGATGCTGGTGTTAAAATCAAAGAGAAAACGGGTAACTACTTGATTTCTAACGCGGTTGATATCAAAAATATCTACATTCGTTCAAATTTGAAAGAAGGTGAAGGTCTGTACTTCGATAAAGATCATAATATCTTAGTTAATTCTCCTCGTTTTAAAGAAGCATTTCGTTTAGCGAAACAAGCGCGTGTAGCAGGTATTGATGCTCGAGTTGGCGCATGGTCAGCTGAATGGACTGAAGGCCTGAAACGCGGCACGATTTCATCGCAAATGATGGGCGCATGGTTAGGTGGTCATCTACAAGATTGGATCGCAACGGATTCTGCTGGTCTATGGCGTACATCGCACTTACCAAATAATGCATTCGCAAGCTGGGGGGGGTCATTTTACGCAATCCCTGCTAAAGCGAAAAACAAAGCAGAGGCTTGGGAATTCATTAAATTCATGACAACAACAAGAGAGATTCAGTTGTTAGGTATGACAGAAGTAAACGCATTCCCTGCTTTAATCGAAGCACAGGATGATCCGTTCTTCGAAGAAGAGATTGCATATTTAGGTAATCAAAAAGCGCGTATTCAGTGGAAAGAAGCTTCGGTTAAAATTCCTACAGTTGCAATGGATCGTTACGATGAAGCGGCTCGCCAAATCGTTGATGATGCATTAGAAAAAGTATTAGAGCATGATGCTGATATTAATACTGTACTAGCTGAAGCAGAGAAACAAATTAAACGTAAAGCACGTCGTCGTTAAAATTTAAGATGGCAATTTGATTAATTTCTTTATGGGGTAGGCGTTATTTGCCTCATAAAGAGTTTTACTAGGCTAAGACTATGAATTCTATTACTTCACCAAGTGTACCTCGCAAAGCAAGTGCAAAAAAAGGTAACTTTTGGCTTCGCAAAGGCAATAAAATAGCACCCTATTTTTTTATTAGCCCGTTTTTTATTATTTTTGGGGTGTTTGGATTATTTCCCCTTCTTTTTTCTCTGTATCTTTCTTTCCATTATTGGGAGCCTGCTGCAGGTTTAGCGGCAATGGAATGGGTTGGATTAGAAAACTACATCTTCGCTTTGCAGGATGACTGGTTTCAAAAATCAATCTTTAATACCGCTGAAATTGCCTTAAAATCAGGTATTCCACAGCATGCCTTAGCAATTCCATTAGCATTCTTTATTCATACTAGTTTCACTAGAATGCGTAATACGGTTATTGGTATCTATTTTGTGCCTTACATTACCTCAACTGTAGCGATTTCGTTAGTATTTACCACGCTGTTCTCACGTGATTTCGGTATGGTGAATCAGGTTTTAACCTCGTTAGGTAATTTTACGATTGCCGATATGAAGGTGCTAAGTTGGCTTTTTCCTACTGAGAATCTAGATTGGCAACGTCCTGAATACACTAAGGATATGATCTCATTTGTTGTATTTTGGCGTTATGTTGGTTGGAATACCGTTCTGTACCTTTCTGCACTACAGACGATTCCAAAAGACCTTTATGAAGCAGCTATCATTGATGGCGCAAACCGTTATCAGCAGTTTAGGTATGTAACCTTACCGATGCTAAAACCGATGGCATTCTTTGCTGTAACGCTAACAATTATCGGTAACCTGCAGTTATTTGAAGAACCTTTCATCATTACTGGTGGTACAGGTGGTATTGACCAAGCAGGTAAAACAGCCGCGATGCATATGTTTATCACAGCATTCGTAGAGAGTGATTTTGGTACGGCATCAGCAATATCTTGGATTTTATTTATGTTGATTGCAGGTTTAACCTGGTTGAACCATAAACTGTTAGGTGGGAGTAACAATTAATGAAAATTGCAATTAAAAAAGATCAACTTGTGGCCTATATCATTGTTGCGCTAGGTGGCGTAATCATGTTGGCACCATTTTATTTCATGTTTATTTTTTCGTCTCATTCAAATTCTGGAATCCTATCGATTCCACCACCAATCTTTTTTGGTGAGTTTTTAGTTGAGAATTTTAAGACGCTTATCGACTTTCTGCCTTATTTTTGGCACAACATTTCGTTAAGTTTATACGTTGCAATTGCTGTTACGTTCCTTAATTTACTGTTTTGTTCTTTGGCGGGTTATGCCTTTGCAATGTTTGACTTTAAAGGAAAGAACTTTTTGTTTGTTGGCATTATGGCAACGATGTTATTGCCTCCTTTCTTAGGCATGATTCCAACGGCAATGATTATGTCACAAATTGGTTGGATGAATGATTCGAAAGCACTAATCGTTCCAGCTGCTTGTGGTGCAATGGGTATCTTTATGATGCGTCAGTTTATTGTTAGTTCTATTCCAAAAGAGCTTGTAGAAGCAGCGCGTATGGATGGATGTAAAGAGTTTAAAATTTACTACCGTATTATCGTGCCATTGATTACACCTGCTTTTGGTACGTTAGGCTTAATTACCTTTATCGGTACTTGGAATAACTTCATGGGACCATTAGTTGTAATGAATGACATGAAAATGTTTACCGTTCCGCTAGCGTTACGTGCATTACAAGGAACAGGCCAAGTGCCATGGGGTGCGGTTGCTGTTGGTGCTGCGATTGCTGTATTACCACTTCTGTTCTTGTTTGTTCTGGCATCAAGACGTTTGATAGATGGTTTAACAGCGGGTGCTGTGAAAGGGTAATACGCAAATCAATAGCCGCTAGTATAATTTAGTGGCTATTGATAAATGTTGGAAAAGTAAGGTAGCTATAAAAGTACCGCTAGAGAGGAATGAAATTTAATAACTCTCTAATTAGTAATAAAAATTATGTAGATGTTTTTATAAGTAACTTATTAAACATGGCGTGAAAATTTTTTCTCGCGAGAAGATTGTTGCGCTTAAAATCCATGAATTCAGCAGGTTTTTTCATGTAACTAGTTGATTTTGTGTTTTGTTTGATCAGGCTGTTACCGGCCTACAAGGATGTTTTTTATAACTAAAAAGCAATTTAAAACTCATATTTAATTAAGGAATTACGATGAAAGGAATTACAACGAAATTTAAATTACTGCCGTTAACTGTTGCACTTGCTTCGGTGTTAACACCAACCATCGCTTCAGCTGTGGATGCGCCAGAAGATTTTAAATTTACTGGTTATGCGCGTTACGGTGCTCATATCTCTAATGATGCATATGATCACGATAATGGTGGTTGGAAAAGTACAGATAGCCTAATTAAAATTGACCAAGCTATAACAGGTAACTCTGCTGGTCGTTTAGGTAATGAAGGTAATGGTGGTGAGCTTCAATTTACTAAAGGCCTTAAAGGACCAAATGATACGATTTGGAATATTGGCTTCATGGTTGATCACTGGGGCGATAATATCCATGTGAAAAAATTATACGCTAGTGCAACAAATGTACTTGAGTCAAACCCTGGCGCAACTTTCTGGGGTGGTCGTGACTTTCATCAACGCCCACAAACAAACTTAGCTGACTTCTTTGTTATGTTCCATGATGGACAAGGTGGTGGTGTTAAAGATCTTGATGTTGGTTTTGCTAAATTTGACCTTGGTGTTGTTGGCGCAATAGCTGATGGTGGTGCTGATGGTCAATACGGTAACTCTGTAAATGATAATGGTAACTATGCTGTTACTACAAAATTACATGATATTGGTTTAGGTAGTGTAGGTACATTAGATCTTTATGCTAACTATGGCTTCTCAACGAAAATTACTGATACAGAAAGTAGTGATCGTGACATTGATACAACTGCTTACCAAGTTGCTGCTATCTTTAAAACGAACTGGTCAAAAGGTTCAAATAAATTTGGTTTCCGTTACTCAGATAACTCTGCTGACTCAGTGTTTAATAAAACAGAGGGACAAGATGAGCTATACCTTGGTCTAGACGGTACCTTCTATGCAACAGAAAGCTTTGTTGTTGATTACTCTGCTGCTATTGCTAACCGTACTCTAGAGTCAGATAGTAGCATTGACCGTACTGAGTACAATGTAATCGTTCGTCCAATGTATAGCTGGAACAATATCCACTCTACATGGTTAGAGTTTGGTGCGACTGCTGCTGATTATGATAACGGCGGCCAAAACGCTGCTTGGAAAGCAACTATTTCACAAAATATGAGCATTAACGCATTTGGTCTTGGTCGTCCAATGTTACGCCTATACGCAAATATTGGTGAAGTTGAGAATAATCAAACACAACCTGATCAAGGTACTGTTGATGTATTCGCAATGGGTCTAATGTTTGAATCATGGTGGTAAAAAAAGCCAATTTATGAATCGTAATCATAAATTGACTTGAAGGTTAAGCTGATGGAACTGGGTAGTGACTTTACCATCAGCTTTAAATCATTGTAGCTCAGCCGTTAAAATTTAAAAGCCAAATTTATATTGGCTTACTATTGATGATACTGAGCTACCGTGGTTCTTCGTTGCATTGAACGTGAGCTGGGAGAATGAATTTATTAAATAATGTTTTAGGTTACAAAATCCTATTATTAAAGGAACCAGACTTAGAGCAGTATTCAATGAACATCCGTAATATTTTGAATTACACCGTATTAATGATATATAGAAAATAAGGCAGGAATAACAATGGCTTCAGTAGAATTTAAAAATATAGATAAAATTTATTCAGGCGATACGCAGGTCGTTAAAAATTTCAATCTAAAGATAGAAGACGGTGAATTTATAGTCTTTCTTGGTCCCTCTGGCTGCGGTAAGTCAACCACATTACGTATGCTAGCCGGTTTAGAAGAGATATCTGCAGGTGAGCTCTTGATTGGTGGTAAAGTGGTTAATGATATTGAACCCAAAGAACGTGATATAGCGATGGTTTTCCAAAGTTATGCATTGTATCCTTATATGACGGTGTATGAGAACATTGCTTTTACATTAAAATTAGCTGGGCTTAAAAAACAAGAAATAGAGAAAAAAATCAGACCGATAACGGATATGCTTCAGCTTACTCCGCTTTTACATCGTAAACCTGGTGCATTATCGGGTGGTCAAAGACAGCGTGTTGCAATGGGGCGTGCAATGGTACGTACACCAGAAGTATTTTTATTTGATGAACCGCTTTCTAACCTTGATGCGAAGCTTCGTCACTCAATGCGCAGTGAAATTAAACAATTACACGATAAATTAAAGAAAACTACTATTTATGTGACACATGATCAAGTTGAAGCGATGACCTTAGCCGATCGTATTGTAATATTACGAGATGGTAATATTGAGCAAGTTGGTACTCCTTCAGAGATTTATCATGCGCCTGCTAATGAGTTTGTTGCTGGTTTTATTGGTAGTCCAACAATGAATTTGATGCCAGGTAAAGTTAAAGAAACACAAGGCAAGCATGTTCAAATTGCAGGTAAAAACATTCTATTACCTGTGAATGATCTGTCTGTTGCTGTTGATCAAGATGTGGTTGTTGGTGTTCGTCCAAGTGATATTCATCTATCTGGGGATCTACTTGACGATCCTTATATGTTTGAAGTTACCGTTGAAACATGTGAGTTATTAGGAACGACTATCCACCTAGAAACAACAATTGGAGAGCATACCTTTATGGTTGAAACACCTGCTTCTGATATCATCGCAGAGGGGCAAGTTATTTCTTTGTATATCGATAAAAGTCAAGTACATGTTTTTGATTCAAAAACAGGTTCTGTTATTGCTGCGTAAGTAGCATTTAGATAAAGTGTCTTTAGACACTTTATCTTTCTAAATTTAATACTTTAAAATCAAAGGTAGGGTCTAAATGGTTAAATTATTATTGTTAATTGACACTATGTTTTATTATGACAGAGAAGTGTTGAAAGGTATTAAGGCAAAAATCGATGAGTCGCAGCTAAAACTGACTATCCATATAGAATCAATTGAAAATGCAGACGACATTTTAACCCAGGATTGGGACTATGTGATCGCAGATTATGATAAACCTGACCGTCATCGAATTATCCCTCGTCTAAAGAGTAATGTTCTTATCTATTCAAGCTATAAAATAGAACATGCACCGGAATCGGTATCAACCTTAGTTAACGATAATGAGCAGTTTGCTTGCCTTGCCTTAGGGCAGTTTATCCAAAACGATATTCCTAATGTAGGGTTTTATATGGACCCAAGTGAATCTAATACTGGTTGGGCAAACGAGCGTAAAAATTGCTTTGAAAAACATGCAGAACTGCTCGGATTAAACCTACATAGCGATATCAAAAAAGCGATAGAGTCACGTCCATTTCCACTTGGTGTTTATTGTGCAACCGATCGTGCTGCAATGAAATTAGTTAACTTTTGCCTTTCAAAAAATATATCAGTACCTAGCCAAATATCAATTATTGGAACGGATTACGATGATGCTGAGCGTATACTTTCACCGATGCCTTTAAGCTCAATCAATATTGACCCCTATCTCCTTGGGCAGCGTTGTGTTGAAGTATTATTGAAAGCAGTGCGCTTTAAGCGCGTATTACATGAAAAATATCAACCCATTAATTTAATGAACGGTAAGTCTACAACCGTAGATGAAAATCAAGATGATATCGTTAACAAGGCACTATATTACCTGCATAATAACTTTCATCTTAATATAAATGTTCATCAGGTTATTGATTTTTGTCGAGTATCTCGCAAAACCTTAGATAACCGATTTATCGCTAGCAAAGGTATGACAGTGCATCAATATCTATCTAACCTACGCCTTAAAAAATCCAAAAAATTGCTAAGAAATAGCAGTGATTCTATTGAATGTATTGCGTTACAGTGTGGTTACCCAAACCAAAGTTACCTATATCAAGTTTATAGAAAGCAATTTGATTACACCCCTTGTGAATATCGTAATAGTAGCCATTTAGTTTAACTTAGCTGGCTGCACCATAATAAGCACTGTGCTTATTTACATTGCAGCCAAACATTCCTCTCAAAATCATTTACTGTATATCTGAAACTCATCATTAGTCTTACGGCTATTAACTGTGAAAAATTATTGCTATAACTGTTCTGATTCTAGGGCTATTTTGTGGCGCGTCTTTACAGCTATTTTACTGGTTAAAATAACTTGTCTCTTCGTTAAAAATTCCGTAAAGGGAGCAACCATCAACATAAAACGTTGCTTTTAGCAAAGTCATTTTTCCTGCGCAAAATTTAGATCACATAGCCAATCAGATTAGTATTAGGGTAATTTATCAATCTAGATCATAAAACTTAAGGCGATATTATCCGAATAAAATCAGTTTTATTTTTCTCTTTTATTTACTGCTTTTATTGTTAATGTTGATGCTCCACGCCGGTAAATAAAGAGTGAAATAAAAATAAGCAAGCAGCCTAAAATTTTATTTATAGGCATCGGTTCGTCATACCAAAGAATACTCAAGATGACAGTCCAGATAGGCTCTAATACCATAATAATAGCGGCATTCGCAGCAATAGAGTGTTTTTGTCCAATGGTTTGCATGAGATAGCGCAAACTGGTTGCTATCAATACACTCATTGCAAACCATCCCCAGATATCGCCACTAACCTGTTGTGGCCATACCTCTGTCATAGCTGAGATGAAAATGCCTAAAGATCCGGTCACGAATAGTTGAATACAGGTTAAAGATAACGGTGATATCCGCTGTGCGCTACGACTATTGCAGTTGAAGTGCACTGCTAACATTGTTGCAGAAAGGATAAACCATAGTTGACTGCTTGATTGCTGCCAACCGTTACTCAGTGACAATAGCATTAACCCTGCAATGGCAATTGGTAAAGATATCCAAAAGATACGAGGCGGCGCTATTTTAAATAATGGCCATGCAACCAGTGGCACAAATAGCATCGCTAAGCTCATGATAAATGCACCTTCACTTAACGTTTCACTAACTGATATGGCGTATATCCACAATAAAATAGAGATACCGAGTAAACACCCAACGCCCACTGTTTTTAATAAATCAGTTATATTTAGTTTCCTTATGTCCTTATAGCAAAAAGGCAATAAGCACATTGAAGCTAATAAAAAGCGTAAACCGACGAACTGAAAAGGAGCGAGCCCCTGTATCGCTTCTTTGGAAAATATCCATCCTGCAGCAGCGAGTAGGGTCGCTAAAATTAAAATAAAATCTGCTTGTTTATGTAGCTTCATCATGTTCCTAGAGAAAGTATAAGTGATCATTAATAAGCTGAATTGTAACAGTTAGATGATAGGCGTGACGGAAAATTATCGCTTATTTTATAATACCAATTACATTAAGTATGTAATTGGTATTATACGTCGGAAAAACCGCTTAATTCAAGGCGTAAGCTTATGTAAGTGGTTGTTCCTTTTGCGAAAGTTACAACGTAGCAGTCAGTTTATTTAACCCGTGAAATTGAACAGTTATTTACTGTAATTGGTATAGTGTATCGATCAACTAATAGGGGGATTCGCAAAAAAGAAATTCCCTTCCAATGTTATCACTTGTTTTTATTTTGCTTGGTAAAGGAAAGATTCAAAATCAGCAAAACAATTATCTCCACTAATATCTTCACAATGCAGCCCAACAAAAGCCCCGGTGAAGAAACCACGACCGTCGATGTAGTCATCTGATAACTTCCAAGATTCAAAAGCTTTTTCAAATTGAATCCAGTTTTCACCATCGAAGGAGTAGCTGTAATAATAGTCTAACCCTTTTACATCAACTTTTAACGAAACGTATTCAATGTCATCAGGCACAATAATTTCATTGTCATCATAGTGATAGAAGGTCGCGACTTGCTGGTCAACTTGAATTAAACGTAAGCATCGCTTATTTAGTTTTTCATCGAAATCGATCAAACAGTATGTCCAGTTATTAGTATTGTAGTAACAGCATAAACCAGCTGATTGTTGAAAATTTTCAGGTGAAAAAGCCATTTTAGTTTGGGCAGTAAAATGGTGATGACGCCAGCGTGTTGCTACAGTCGATTGTTCAAACTGTGAGACTAAGCTGTCATTTCCTCGTAATCTTAAATAGCCTGGATTCTCGGTTAAGCTGCCTAACTTATCTGAGAATGGAATACGTAATGTTTGCCAGTGACTGTTTAGTTTATCAGTATTAAAATTATCCTTAAAATCTTCACTATCTTGCCAGTTAGATTCAGGAAGGTTTGCTGCTGGTATTGCTAATTTGGCATGTGCGCCACCAACTACAATAGGCCAACCATCAATCCATTCAATTCTATCGATAACGGTTTCTCGACCTAAAGGGCACATTCCCCGTCCCCGGCGAGCTAATAGGGGACGATCTTTAAATCTTAGTGGGCGACTTGCTAAATAGGTAATAAACCACTCTCCATTTTGTGTTTCTACTAATGCGCCATGACCTGCTTTTTGTATTGGGTTTGTTGGCGTGTGCCAAGTGGTTACTAATGATCCATGTGGACTCACTTCGTAGGGGCCTAAAAGGTGCTTTGAACGTGCGACGGTCACTGAGTGCTCAAAACTAGTACCGCCTTCAGCGGTGAGTAGGTAGTAATAGCCGTCTTTATTATAAATGTTGGGTGCTTCAGTATATTTAAGTTCTGTGCCTTCAAATATATTTATACGCGTTTTATCTAATTTTTTAGTCTTAGAATCAAAAGCTTGAATTACTATTTTATTATAAGGATCACTATGATTCCTTGGCCCCCATGGACGGTATATGTAATATTTTTTGCCGTCTTTCTCATGTAATAATGAGGGATCAAAACCACCATTACCCATCGTAACAGGCTCGCTCCAAGGACCTTCAATAGTGGGGGCGGTAACTAAGAAATTACGGCCATTTTTCCAGGGAGCGTCAATCACTTTTACATCGGTATAGAGTAGCCAAAATAAACCATCTGCATAGGTGATATTAGGAGCCCAAATGCCGCCTGAATCAGGATTTCCACGCATATCTAAGATCTCTACCGTGTCCAATGGTGTCGCAGCTAGACGCCAATTTTTAAGATCTGTTGAATGGAAAATTCTAACCCCAGGAAACCATTCAAAGGTTGATGTGGCTATATAATAGTCTTCACCTGTTCGGCAAATTGAAGGGTCGGGATGAAAACCTTTTAATATTGGATTACTAATCATGGTAGCTGCCTTAATGGATAATAATAAATCACTTTCTCTTTTTTAAGTGGATCAAAGGGTGTTAAAGAGATGCACTATTTTTTTGTAATCATTCATTCAAATTAAGTTACGCGTATCATGTTACCGGTAATCTTGTTGCTGTTTTAGTCAGATTCACAGAAATTTAGTGTTTATCTATAAAAATGAGAGCGAGATCGGAAAATCAAAAAGGAGCTCATACCAATTCCATTAAGTATGTGATCTAAATTTTGCGCAGGAAAAACAGCTTAATTCAAGGCGTAAGTTGACGCAAATGGTTGTTCCTTTTGTGAAACTTACAACGTAGAAGCCAGTTGTTTTAGGCAGTAAAATAGATCCGCTATATTTAAAGTAATGTGTGTGCTTTTTGTTATTAACAATAATGGCTCGTTCATAGGGTAATTGCTATCAAAGGCCAAGTGAAGCAGTGCTTATAATTGCTCTATCTGATTAGCTTAGCAGGTTGATTCCCAAGTGGTTTAGCGCTCAGATGCAGCACTTATCTTTTTTCTGTAACGTGTTGGAGAGCAACCAAAATGTTTTTTGAAGCGGTGCGTAAAATTATAGGGATCCTTATAACCAAGGCGTAATGCGATCATCGAGATGGTCCATTCACGATAGTTTAATAAATCCGCTGCTTTTTCCATTCTGAGATGAATCAAACGGCTTCTTGGAGACATTGCGTATAACTGTTTAGTTATACGATTTAATTGCTCTTCACTAATAAAGCATTGTGCTGCCATATCCTTGACCGTCCAAGGTAAATGCAGTCGGCCTTCTATGTTGTTGAATAGCGTATGAACACGAGAGACTGAGCGTGTTGATTTTGATTCTATTCCACTTAACATCAAGCTTAATTCACTAACCAGTAAGCGCCTAAAGGTACTTTTGCCGTTTATCTCATCATGGATGAGATTCGCCAATGACCAAATTTTTTTACATTGATGGTAGGGTAAAATTTTCTGACCCAATGACATTAAGTTTTCCCACTTATCGGTTATTAAGGGTAATAGCCATACCATTTTCCAATTATTTTCAGATGGATTAATCTCAAACCTAAATGGCATATTCGCTGGTAGTAATAATAGTGTGTAGGGGCGAATTAGCTCTACGCGATCAGCCGTTGTCAAGATGCCGCTACCTTCTAAGGTAAAGAGTAATGTATGTATCTTCTCGTCTTGATGCTCTACGTGATAGCCATCTTTCAACTCAGCGATACCTGCCATATAAAAATCTTCCTGTAGTAATTCAGGAATGTCTGAAGAGGTTAAAAAAAGTTCCTTACATGCTTCTGCTAAATAAATAGTTTCTTGCCATTCAGATTTAGGCTTCATTTTACTAATGGCTGATTCGTATTGCTCTCCTTTGTTTTCAGACATTTTTATTTATTCCCTATATACCTAATAGTGCAGTTAAAAATCGAGGATGTAATATGACGGTTAAAACTTAACAAAATGAAATGCATAATACTATGCCTAATCTGCTCCTCTTTGATATGACTAAGTTTACAGTATCTATTGCGCTTCAAAATATTATCTTAAACGTTACCGAATAAAGAGTTGAGCAATTATTCGCGCTAAATGTAGCGCTAGTTTCTATAACTACTTAGAACATTAAAAAAGTGTTTAATTAAATCAGAATTGTTTGTTATTGGTAAAAAGTAATTCAATTAAGTCATTATTTAGAGAGATAACACGCATTAAACAAATTGCTGAATTGTGCTATTAAATATCGTAATTGAATTATTGCTTTAAACAGTAAACTATTATGTCAGCACACTATTTATTCAATCTTATTCCAGTGTCATTTATGCCTTTGCTTATCTTCATTATATTTTAAGCGTAAACGAGACTGTACATGCCTAATCGAGAAAAATTATGACACACAAGATTTTAAATCCTATTTTAAAGGGCTTCAATCCTGATCCTTCTATTATCCGTGTTGGTGATGATTATTACATTGCAACGTCCACTTTTGAGTGGTTCCCTGGTATTCAAATACACCACTCGAAAGACTTAGTGAATTGGCATTTGATTGGGCATGCGTTAACACGTAGATCGCAGCTTGATATGAAAGGCATGGATAACTCTGAAGGTGTTTATGCTCCTGCTCTTACCTATTCTGATGGGAAATTTTGGTTATGTTTCTCGAATGTACATGCTTGTCGAGGCGGTAACTGGATGGCAACACCAAGTTTTGTGATTACCGCTGATGATCCTAATGGTCCATGGAGCGATCCCGTGTCGATTGGTAATTATGGTTTTGATCCCTCTCTGTTTCATGATGACGACGGTAAAAAATATATGCTTAATATGGTCTGGGATGGCCGTGCTAATAAAAACTTCTTCGGTGGTATTGTTCTGCAAGAGTTTGATGCTAAGTCGGGTAAGTTAGTTGGTAAAATGAAAAATATCTTTGAAGGAACTGCACTCGGTTGTACCGAAGGTCCACAAATGCTTAAAAAAGATGGTTATTATTATTTAATCACCGCAGAAGGGGGAACAGCACTTGATCATGCTGTCACTGTTTGTCGTGCTAAAGAGATAACCGGCCCCTATGAAGTACATCCAGACAACCCAATATTAACCAGTCGTTTTCAAGAAGGGGTGCCGCTTTCTCGCGCTGGTCATGGCTTCTTAGTTGAGACTCAAAATGGGGAATGGTATTTAAGTCACCTATGTGGACGTGGCATTAGTAATCCTGAGGGGTATCAATTCATGCCACAATATAATAACCATTTTTCTATTTTAGGACGTGAAACTGCGTTACAAAAAGCCCATTGGCAAGATGATTGGCCTTATGTCACAACAGGGAAAACACCTGTTGTTGAGGTGCAAGCACCTAGATTACCTTTATGCCCATGGCCTTTGGAAGATGCACATGATGACTTTGGTAGTAAAACATTACGCCTTGATTACCAAACACTTCGTGAGCCTGTGAGTGAAGATTGGCTGTCATTAACCGAACGTCCTGGCCACCTTCGTTTGAAAGGACGTCATTATCTCTCTTCACGTTATGAGCAGAGTCTGGTTGCTCGCCGTTTTCAATCTCACTCTGCACGTGCAGAAACTAAAGTACAGTTTAAGCCTGATACACCATACCAGATGGCTGGTTTATGTGCTTATTATGCACGCAATGGGCACTACTTTCTTAAGATGACTGCAAACGATGAAGGTCAACGGGTGCTTCAGGTTGTAGGTAATATTAATGATGATTACAGAGAGTTTTCGCAAGAGGTTGCTATTGGCGATATTAGCCAAGTATACATGCGTTTAACGTTAGATAAACAATGGTATAAATACAGTTACTCTCTAGATGGAAAAACGTGGCGTAGTATTGGACCTGCATTAAATAGTACGCATTTATCAGATGAGGGCGGACCTGATATTTTCCGATTCACTGGTAGTTTCGTGGCTTTATTTGCTGCAGATGTGACAGGTCAAAAAACATATGCTGATTTTGATTACTTAGAGTATTTAGAGCATTAATAATACGCTGTTCAATAATAGATAAGAATCATAGCGCGAATGCTATGATTCTATTTTCTTCTACCTACTTTTAATTACAACTTTTACTAAAAGTCCATGAACGATCATTGCCTGGAATCGTTTTTGTGTACCAATTCGCTTTATAAGCATTACCTTGATATACCATTAATTCACCTTTCTCTAGGTGAGTCACCGGGCCGCCTTCATAATCAGGTGTTGTCCAGTTAGGGTAAACATTGATTCCCGCACAGCCATCTCCGGGCTCACTCGTTATTGCACAGCCATTATTATCAACTGTTGTTCCTGCTGGTGTATTGGCACAATTATCAATATTATCTGCCACACCATCATTATCACTATCTGCTATCGGGCAGCTATTAGTGTCATTACAATCTTGCTCTTCATTTGAGTGCCAAGCGTTAATAATTTGCTTCACTTTGGTACCTGAGTCGGTGAGGTTATTCCAGCTACCTCCAGGTAAAAACATCGAAGCGCCTTCTGCTTTATCATTAATAGACCAGTTTGCATGGCTGATATTATTGTCTTTTAACAGTGTCATCCATGCATCGGTTTCACTGTGGTTAACATTACCGTCACCATTCGCATTGACTGTCCCCCACTCGGTTGCAAAGAGTGCAATACCATTATTTAATGCGGTTTGTGTTTTGTTGCGCAAAGAAGCGTGATGCGTACCCGCATAAAAATGGATCGTATAAGCGATATTATCGCGCTGGATAGGATCATAAGAAGCGACATCAACATCTTGTGACCAAGTTGGTGTACCAACGACAATTAAGTTATCGGGGTCAATAGCACGAATTTTATCAATAATATGTTCAGCATAGGGTTTGATATCATTTGACCATGAAATTTGTAATGGCTCGTTATAAATTTCATAAATGACATTGTCATATTGACCATATTTTTGTGCTACGGTTTCAAAAAAGTTCTCTGCCATCTGCCAATCTAAGTGTGCTTCGTGGCTATGGTAATCAATAATCACATACATATCTTCTGCGACAGCGGCATTAACAACCTTGTCTAAGCGCGCCATGTTGCCATCCCAATCGAAGTTAAGTCCACCTGATTTATCTTGACCGTGACCAATAGCGGCACGAATAAGGGTAGCACCTAATTCGCTTTTTGCTTTTTGTACTGTTTCAGCATTATAAAATTTTTCTCCGCCCCAACCTGTGTTACTCCAAAATAGGCTTGGTCCAGCAAAGCTTGCTGTTTGACCACCTGCGACGACTTGGTTTCCATCCACTGAAAGTGGGGCAATCGCATTGGCTTGGCCCATTGCGAATAATAATGCACTAGACAAGCCTACTTTTTTGAATAACTTCATTGTATTTTTCATTATATTTCCTTTGTCTAAAAATTAATAACAAGCCAATAGATGCGAAAAATTAAAATAATTGATATTTTCACTTTGATTTATATAAAAACTTATTGATAACAAATCATGTGTACCGTTAAGCAATTCTTTGTACGCAAAATGAATCGGATTGGTATCGGAATATGCTCTCTTTCCCAGTGAATTTTCACTCAAGCTTTTAAGCAATTAATAAGGTAGGTTATAATTTCTAAAAAAATGTTTGCGCGTTGCTTTTTATTTTGAAATAAAGGTTTAAAGTTAAAAAATTTTATGTGGTTAACAATTAGATCGGTTTCTATGAAAAATTTCATGAACGTTGAGCTAAAGTAAAACCTGCGCTAGTGGAAAGTAAAAGGGAGCCGTTAAGCTCCCTTGGTGTATTTTTTTATTCGAGGACTAATTTAGTTAGCTCTTCTCCTAAGTAGGAGATATTACTCCCTGGAACTGGGTACATTTGATGTTTTCTCTGTTTTCCATCATCGTTATCAGCAACGGCAATATTCCAAGCGATAGATTCACCCATTTTCAGCGGTGCTTGTAATTCGATAGCAAAGAATAGCTGTGTGCCATCTTCATTCCATTGTGCTTTGTAATTACCGCTGTAGTTGTTTTGTTCAAACTCCTTGCCAACAACAGAGCGGAACTGTTTCATCTCTTTGTCACCCTGTTGAACAAAAACTTCAACATTATCGTTTTCGTAGCTCTGTTCCATCGATGTTACGGTTGTATCATCAACGCGGTTTACGACGCCGTATAACCAGTTCTCATGGTAACCAACTGCCCAACTTGCTGAGATATCTGCATGATCTGATACTGACATGTCACGTTGGTTAAGCTGGTTATATGCCATTGAATAAAGTGTGCTTTGACTTAATAGTTCTTCAGCAGACTCTGGTTTTTTTATTAATTGAGCGACTTTGAATGCTGGTGGAGCTGAAACAGGTGCTGATGCTAATACTGCATTTTGCCCATTCATAAATAACTCCCCAAACTCCTCTCCTTGCCAACCTGTGTTAGAGCCGGTCATTGGGTAAAGTTGTGCTTCTCGACCTGCTCCATCGTTATCTGATAAGGCAATATTGAAACCAAAGGTTTCACCCACTAAATCTGGGTAATCAGAGAATTCGACGGTAAAGTCAAACACACTGCCATCTTCGCTCCATTCGCCAGTCGCTTTGCCTGGGAATCCAAGGGGAGCAAAATCTTGCCCAACAAGTGATCTAAACTGCCAGAATTTTGCACCAATGCGAATAAACAGTTCTACGTTATCGTTTTCATGTGCCTGTTCATTGTTAGTAACTGTTTTATTATCCTTACGAATAACTTGCCCAATAAGTTTATTCTTGTGATAAGAAACGGCCCATTTACCGTCGATTGAATTACGCTGTTCTGCAGTTAATGTTTGATTTCTCGGGTTTAACTGATTGAAAGCAAAAGGGTAAAAAGTTGCTTTGTTAGCATCAAATTGATCTGAGGTTAACTCTGTCGCATTGAACGGTAGAATATAACGCTGTACTTTACTTAAATCAGTCACGGGTTCATAACTGAAGTTACCTGTGACAGCATCCGTTAATACGCCTTGTACAGCTTTATAAGCGGGTTTTGGTTGGTAACTCTCATCAAACATCAATGCGCGCCCATAGCCTTCAAACCAACTTGGTACCCATGAATATTTATCACTGATTCCCCAGGTAGTGAACAGGTCTACTTCTGGGTAAAACGCTGCAAGCTTAGTTAGCTTAGCGTATCGTTTCGCTTGGTCATTTAAACCTCTTTCACCATCATTATCACGAATACGTACATCTATTTCTGTAAAGTGAATAAGTAAATCTAGTTCAGAAAGACGTTCTATATTGCGCGCTATTGACGAATCACTTACTGTATTCTCACCTGTTAGGTGAAGTTGTGTACCAACACCGTGAATTGGTACTCCTTTTTCAATAAGTGCTTTAATATGACGGTAAACCGCATTGGCTTTCGAGGTCATGCCTTCGGTCGAATAATCGTTATAAAATAGTATTGCATCAGGATCTGCTTCATGCGCCCAACGGAATGCAAGTTCGATGTACTCTTCACCTAATGCGCGGTACCAAAGTGTGTCTCTGAAACCACCGTTGTCATCAAATGCTTCATTAACAACATCCCAGTAAGCTAATTTGCCTTTGTAATGACCAACCACTGTTTTGATGTGATTTTCGAGAATATCTTTCATCTCTTGTTTTGACCAGTTTCCCTCTTCTAACCATTTAGGATTTTGGATATGCCAAACCAGTGCATGGCCTTTCACTTCCATACCGTTTTCCATTGCAAAGTCGACTAATTGGTCACCTTTGGTAAAGTCAAATCGGCCTTTATCTGGTTGCACATAAGAGAATTTCATCTCATTTTCAGGTGTGATTTGAGAGAACTCTCTAATCAACGTTTCTTTAAACGCAGGATCCTGTAAATGTCTTGTTTCTAATGCTGCACCGATACCAAGGTTAATTTGATTTGCTAAGTATTTTAGCGGCATACCAGCGCTTTCTGGTGTGGATTCTGCTGCGGCCGTTGCAACGGTTTCATTTTGAGTGTTAGCACAGCCAAAGAGTGCTACTGTAACCAAAGTTGGTAAAAGTACTTTTTTCATTATCTTTCCTTTTATAATCAGTAATGAAGTTAATTTGACTGCATTAGAAATTAACTTATGTATTGAACCTGTTTAGGTGATTGTAAATAAGATCTGACGCCCATTAGAGGTTGCTTATTTGCTCAAAAAAGCCTTCCATTAACTGGCGTTGCATACTTAGTTATTACAATCTTGATTGCCATTTAACTATGGGGTAATGACCAGTATTTATCTTTACTATATTTAATAAACTCAATTATATATTTGCCGCACAATCAAGATTTGTGATTATGCGCAAACAAAAAATCTTCTGCTAAAAGTGTTTTTTTGAACAGTGTAACAAGTTTATTTAAAGCCGCTTGTCTGTTTGATAAATTCGCTAATCTAATGCTTGTTGGTATTCTTCAAGCTACCCAATATGACACTTTATTTTATTTTTTTACTTTCAAGTTGTTGTTTTTATTTTATTTTGTTGTTTTTTGTTATGATAGGTAAGCTTTATTTATGTTGCCTTAGTAGCCTTTAAATTTGTCGGTTTATTATTATATTATGCGCTGATGTATGCCGCTTTAGCTGTTTAGCTTGATATCCATACTGGTTGTAATTGAATTATTAATTTTGTCGTTAAAAAGCCATTTTCAACGCATACAAATAGTGCTTATTTACTCTTTTTTATCGTTAATAGATTCTATTAAGGTCTCTTTTGGCACTGAGATGGAAGGGGGGGAGTAAGTTGCTAGTTATTAATATAATAACTAAGTAAACAAAGGTGATCATTTTCTATTTACATGGGTAAATAAGACCGATCACCTTTTCTTTTTGCAACTATTTTAGAGGCTGTTATTTAACTTCTTTTAAATAGGGTTTAATGGTTTGAATTGTGTTGTCTTGATTATGCACAAGCTCCGTCATTTTAATGTTTCTTAAATGTGTTTGACCACCAGAAAGCGAACTATCGTGGTAGAACAAATACCATTTACCCTCAAACTCAGCGATTGAGTGGTGCGTTGTCCAACCAATAACAGGCTCAAGAATAACACCTTGATAGGTGAATGGGCCATAAGGGGAATGGCTCGTTGCATAAACAATTTTATGTGTATCACCAGTAGAATATGAAAAGTAATAGAGTCCATTATTTTTATGCATCCACGGACCTTCAAAGTAGCGACGATCAGTATCACCAGCAAGTAGTAACTCACCATTTTTATCAATAATATCAATTTCAAGTGGCGCTTCAGCAAGATCAACCATGTTATCGGCAAGTTTTGCAATAAGTGGCTTTAAAGCGGGCTTATCGTCAGCTGGGTAAATCTCTTCACCAAATTCACCATCACGCCAATTTTGTAATTGACCACCAGAGATACCACCAAATAATAGATAATAAGCGTTATCATCGTCTTGGTAAACGGCAGGGTCAATACTAAATGAGCCCGCAATATGGGTTTCTTCTGGCACAAATGGGCCTTCTGGTTTATCGCCAACCGCAACACCAATGTGGAAAATACCTTGATAATTTTTAGCAGGGAAGTAGAGGTAATATTTTCCTGCTTTATGTGCTGCATCGGGCGCCCACATTTGGCGTTCCGCCCATTTTACATCTTTTACATCTAGTGCATTACCATGGTCTGTCGCTTCGCCATGTGGTTGATCAAGTGAAATAACGTGGTAATCGCGCATGTCAAAATGATCTCCATCGTCTCCAAGCGGTAAATCATTTTCCACATCGTGAGAAGGGTAGATATAAATCTTATTATTAAAAACATGTGCCGAAGGATCGGCTGTGTAAATATGGGTGACGAGTGGATCAGAAATAGCGTTGAGTGATTTTGTGCTTTCAACGCCTTGTGTGATCGGCTCTGCTGATTCAGTTTCTGTTTTTGTAATGGTTGGGTTAGTCATATTTTCATCTCAAAAAGTTAATGGTTTAAATTGAATGTTAAGCCACTGTTTAAAGTAGTGACTAATTATAAGTAACTCGATTTATTGCCTGTTTTAACCCAGCTCGACATTGTGTGTTAGCGGTTTCATGCTTTCATTTTTCTTTGCTTCTAATGCTAGCAGTGCTTTTATTTTTTCTAATTGCTTATTATCAAGGGTATAGAAAAGCATGAATACACTAAGTGATGCGTACATCAGTCCTGGAATAATAGTAAAGAGTAAATTAATTGCTGTGACAGCTTCAGCGGATTGTACTGCTGCGCCACCAACATAACCTGAAAGCGCAAGAATCCAACCTACCGATGCACCACCAATCGCAATACCTAATTTAATTGCAAATAGGTTGGTTGAAAATACCATACCGCTTAGTGAGCGATTACTTCGTGTCTTCTCGTGATCTACCACGTCAGACATCATGCTCCATAAAATAGGGGTTGTACTCATTTGTACTAAACTCAATGCGATAACAAGTGCAAATACCATGGTTAGATTAGTAGGGTTGACAAAATAAAGTGCCGCACAAAGGAAACCTGATATTACAATTAAGATACGGTAAACGGTTGGTTTGTCGTATTTTCCTAATAGTGGTGCAGAGGCTATTGCGCCAATGATACTTGCGACCATACCAACTACCATGAAAATAGTTGCTAAGTCAGGCCGCGCCATTACAGTATTAACGTAATACATGGTTGTTGCCCCCTTTAGTACAACACCCGTTAGAAGCACCACGTTAACCATGAAAAGTACACGCCACTGATTGTTTTTCATTAGTAAGCTTAAGTCTTTCCAAATAGATTGCTTAATTTCAGTTTCTTCTGGTGTCACACGCTCTTTGGTTGTTGCAAAACAGACAAAGAATAGTGCGATAGCGCCTACACCCATAATTGCCATTGCACCAAGGTAGCCTTTTTGTACATCACCTTTCCCAATAATGTCGACTAACGGTAATGCAACCATTGCCACCACTAAACCTCCTGCGGTACTTAATGCAAAGCGATAGGATTGTAGCGAAGTTCGCTCTTTTGAACAGTTTGTCATAGCGTTTGCCATTGCACAGTAGGGGACGTTAATTGCTGTGTACATAAGCGTTAGGAAGATATAGGAAATATAGGCGTACACAATTTTTCCTGTCTCGCCAAAATCGGGGGTAAAGAAGGCACACATACAGGCAACGCCAAAGGGGATCGCCATCCATAAAATGTAAGGTCGGTAACGGCCATGTTTTGTTTTAGTGCGGTCAACTAATGAGCCCATTAAGGGGTCAGTAACAGCATCAATAAATCGAACTAGTAAAAACATAGTCCCCATATGGGCAGGGGATAAGCCGTATATATCAGTGTAAAAATAAGCAAGAAATAACATTACCGTTTGCCACACAAAATTACATCCTGTATCACCTAATCCATAACCAATCTTTTCTTTTATTGATAACTTAATTGCTTTCATAATAATGTTCGCTTTTGAGTCTAGGTTGAAGATGTGGTTATTATCTCTGGCAAATTAAAATTATGAAGTTGTGTAAATTAGTAACCTATTTACGATATTTGTTATGTGTGATTCTGCTCATAAATATCAAATATAAAGTTCGTTGTATTGCCTTGCGGACAGTCATTTAGCGGTTTTGTCTTTTTAAAATACAAAAAAATAATTTTTTATGGGTGGGGGCGAGCTTTAAATCTTAGTTGAATAAGGGGGTTATATTTCCCCTTTGTATTGTAGAAAATTGCTTG
>Ga0316197_10000160_pt1 | contig 50075 bp, 42 predicted proteins | sample OudBiesiAoxic_MG_FD_204939 | JGI IMG/M metagenome (GOLD analysis project Ga0316197, IMG submission 204939) | Coastal sediment microbial communities from Oude Bieten Haven, Netherlands - site A oxic | ecosystem: Environmental > Aquatic > Marine > Coastal > Sediment | place: Netherlands... | reverse complement strand
TAGATAATTGAATTGATGTACGACTAACTAAGCACTGCTTAGCAATAATTAGTTTTAGCTCACGACTATATTTGGACATAAAAAAGACCCTCAGTAATTGGTTGTCCAATTATTGGGGGTCAGTTCAGATCTTGGCTTTAAAGTTACGCTAAATTAATAAAGGTTAATATTGCTATGCTGAGACTTTAAACTTAGCTACTAACGTTGTCAGTTTAGATGTCATATGAGCCAGGCTTTCTGATTGGAGAACAATACTTTCTGAATCATCACTGATCGCTGTTGTCATTTCGGATATTTTATGAACATTACTATTCATCTCTGCTACTACTGCATTTTGTTGTTCTGAGGCTGTTGAAATCTGAATATTCATTTCCTCAACACCATTTATCGAACTGACTACTTCGTTGATATTAGTATTTGCTGTTTGTGCAACAGAGTTACCTTCTTCTACTTCTGAACGCCCTTTTGACATTGCATCAACAGCATTACTTACTCCAGATTGTAGATCTAAAATTATCTTTTTAATATCATCAAGAGACGTTCCTGTACGTTGAGCTAATCCCCTAACTTCATCAGCAACGACAGCAAATCCTCGACCAGACTCGCCAGCTCGTGCTGCTTCAATTGCCGCATTTAAAGCTAATAAATTTGTTTGTTCTGCAATCTCAGAAATAACATTTAGTACCTGACCAATATTATCTGAGGCTCTATTCACATCCATAACGATACCCGAGGCTTCTTGTAGGTGGGTATTAATGTTTTGAATTTGATACATGGTATTTTCAACGGCGTGTTGACCGCTGTGTGCTTTCTGACTCACTGTTATTGCCATCTCTTTTGCGGTATTAGAGTTGGTTGAAACATGATGAACTGTTGCAGTTAATTGATCTATTGCTGTTACCAGTTGTTCGGTATTCATATGTTGCGTCTGAATTGAATGATCACTTTTTGTCGTAATGTCGTTAAGAGAATCTGCACTTAGTTTAATGTTGTTTATAATTTCACGTTGCTCTTTAATTAGGGAATCTAACGAAGAAACAAAGGTATTGAAAGAGGTAGCAAGTTCACCAAATTCATCTTTTCGATTGGTATTTAGGCGAACACTCAAATCACCTTTACCTTGTGCGATATCTTGCATAGTGGTACGTAACGTACGAAGGGGATCAAGAATTGATCTATAAAGTAGAGTCAAAGTTATAATAACGAGTACAGCAATGGTTGTTAACCCTATTAATGTAGCCGCTTGGCCGTCACTAATGGTAGTGTTAATAACGACACCATAATCTCTTGTAAGCTCATGATATTTTTTATCTAAGACCTCAAATCCCTTAAGAGCCGGGGAGTCACTTATTTTTACTTGAGAGTCGATATATTCAGCAGTTGCTCCTTCAGTAAACATACGTTGGACAACACGGCTATTATCAAAGTAATTTTTAGCGACAGTTTTTATGGCAGTAAGAGCTTGTCGCTCCTCTGTAGCTAATGAGCTTAATTGTTGGTATTTATTAATATCATTCAATAGAGCCTGATAATTTTTTGCTATTCGAGAAGTATATTTATCATCACCTCGTAGCACATAGTTTTTAAAATTATGAATCATACCGCCATAACCAAACTGGGCTTTAATATCCATTAGCATGACCTGCCGGCTAGCAACTTGATCTTGGTAGAGGTTCCAACTTTGAGTTACTGGTGTAAACATTTTATATATGTAGAGCCCGCTAAAGAAAATGACACATAAAATCGTCGTAATAAATAAACGAATTTTGGTCGAGATACGTAATTGATTAATCATAAATATGTCCCTATACAACCGTAAGCTTGTTATTTTTATGGTGCTTTAGTCTAGTTATTCATATTGCTATGAGGTTTATTCATCGTAAATAAACCTCAAAAGCAATGTTTGTATTTGTTATAGAAGTGTTTGGTTATTTTTACCGATATAATAGTGTAGGAAAGAAAATTGATTTAACCAATAATAATGATCAAATAGTTAATGGAATAGGTGTAACTATTACTTGTCCAGAAGCATGATTCTGAACAAGTATATGATGAGAAAAGCCGTTTATTTAAAGTGAGTTATTTACGTTTAGTATCGTTTGTTGTCAAAGTAAACTGGCTTAGTAGTACCTCAAGGCGACCAGAAAGTTGCTCGAGATTTATGCTAATATCATGCGTCTGTTCAGCAGATCTTGAGGTATCATCAGCATGTTGGGTTATTATGTTCACCTTTGATTGCACATCTGTACTAAGGCTAGTCGTCGTTTGAGTTTGTTGTTGAATATTGGTTGCGAGTTGAAGCACTTGTTTCATCTCACTTACCATTGTATTGATAGTTGCAGACAGATCTTCAATATCAGCTGAACGTTGATGAGCTAAAGTACATACAGTATCTACCGATCCTAAAGATTCTTCACTGCCCTGTTTAAATTCAGAAATAATGCTTCGGATACTATTTGTCGCTTCAGCGGTTCGCGAAGATAAAAGTCTAACTTCATCAGCTACCACAGCAAAACCTCGTCCTTGTTCACCAGCTCGGGCCGCTTCAATGGCTGCATTTAGCGCTAATAAATTGGTTTGTTCAGCAATACCGTTAATCACCTCAAGAATAGAAGACACTTGCCCTGTTTGCTGATTAAGATCTGAAATCTTATATTTTACAGTCTCTATTTGACCTACAAGGTTTTTTATATCTTGGCTAGCTAAATGTGCTTGTTTAGCACTGGATTGAGCAACATCCGTAGTATGGTTGATCAAGTTAGAAGCATCGACTGTCGCTTGTTCAACATTGAGCTGTTGATTTTGCATATGGCCAATATTACTTTGTACTTCAGCGGTTTCATTTTGTTGATTGTTTACTGCTTGATTTGTCGTTTGAGCGACATCTGTCAATTGAGTTGCAGAGTGAGATAAAGAGTGAGAAGTCTCTTGTACCTTCATTAAGCTATCAGATACAGTATCCATGAAAGAGTTGATGGCATTGGATAACGTACCTATTTCATCCTTTTTCTTATTAGAGAGTCGTAACGAGAGATCTTTGTCTTGGCTAACTAATGTCATATATTTTGAGGTCGCTTGTATTGGACGAATTACTATTCTTCTAATTACAGCCATGGTGATAACAAAACCAACAAATGCAATACATGCCATAATTATCACGGCAAGGATAGTTCGTTTACTGATCATTTGATTGACGTGATTTAAATTATATTCTAAACGAATCGCACCAAGAACTTCACCTTCAGGTGCTAAATGACAAGCGACGCAATCTGTACCGCGGTAGTCTTTACTTGATTTCATTGGCAGTGCAACGACTAATCCTTTTCCCCAATCGGCATTAAATGCTTCAATCACTGTTTCACCAGCAAGTGCTCGACGATCGATATCATCAAGCGGAGTTTGATTATCCTGCCCTAATCCATAGATCTTACTGACAGCGTCAGCTCGTAATACACGAACTTCTTCAATACCTTCCTGAGTAAGCGCTTTCTGTCGAAGAGTCTCTTTTTGTGCCATGGTACCAGTAAGCATCATCATATTTAGACTATCAAAATAGTTACTGGCTTTATCATGCAGTTGTTCACTTAATACTGAGTTAATCAGGTGGCGTTGCTGGAAATATTGATAGGAGGTAGATATCACGAGTACGCAAGTAAATACAGTGATAAGAGTAATTAGAAGTTTTGATGTGATTGTTGAGAACATTAGGCTGCTTTATAGTTATTATTTAGAATTATGTGACTATATAGTTAATTTTCCATAATCCCAAAGGGCTATGTAATGTAATGTGACAATAGAGCAACTTTAGTTAACATAATGATATAAAACTAAGTGAGTTTTCTAAAATCTAGGTTGGGGTTGGTATATAAGGATATGCAGAGAGGGAAAAAATAAAAAGGCCAAGAACGGATGCTATTGGCCTTTATATCAGTTTATCTAAAGCTTACCTAAACTAGGAAGGGTAAGCTTAAAGATAATGATTAGAGATTGCTATAATGCTGCTTTTTTTGCTTCTGTTACCCAAGAATTAAATAGACCTTGGTTTGCTTTTATCCAGCCATTAACATGAGATTCAATATCTGCTGAGCTGTTTTTACCTTTACTCATCATCATGTTTTGTGCACTAACGTCATTGATATTTAATTTGATGATCTCAAATAATTTCGCTGCTGCAGGGTTTTGTGCCGCAAATTCTTTATTGGCAATAATACGCATAGAGTTCATTTCAAAACCGTAGTTCTTACCGTTAGATAAGGTTGTATCTACGTTTTTACGATCCCCAGGAAGTGCTGAGAAAGGAACTTCTAGCCATACCACATCTTTATTAGGAACAAGAACGCCACTTACCCAATAAGGTGTCCAAGTATAATAGATAACGGGCTCACCATTTTTGTAACGTGAAATGGTATCAGCAATGATCGCGGCATAGTTACCTTGATTATGAGTCACGGTGTCTTCAAGCTGATAAGTCGCAATTTGATGCTCTATCACCATTTCACAACCCCAACCCGGATTACAGCCTGTTAGGTCTGCTTTACCATCACCATTTGCATCAAACAATTTTGCAATTTTTGGATCTTTTAATTGCCCAATATTTGTGATGCCGTATTTGTCGGCGGTTTTCTTATCAATTAAATAACCTTGAGCTGCACCACTTACGTATTGTCCCTGGCGGTAGAACTTATCATCGCCGCCAGACATTTTGTATTTGTCAGCATGTAAAGGGAACCAACCTACAGCTAAAAATGTTGCATCGCCTTTTGCGATTGAAGTATAAGCAACGTTGTAGTCAACTTCTTTTGTTGGTTTAACATCGTAACCAAGTTGCTCAAGTGCCTTGTTTACAATTGATGTTTGAAAGGTTTCTTCAGCAACTGTTGATTGAAGGGCTTGAACCGCTACGCCTTCACCTGGTAATTTTTCAGCCCAAACATTTGACGATAAAGCCAAAGTGAAAACGATACTAACTGTCAGTGCTTTCTTCCATGAGTTAATCATTCTTATTTCTCCTTAAGTTTTAATTCTGATTTTGTTTCTTTCTTTTGAGCAAAAATATTTAATACGATAGCTACTGGACCCATCTGATACCAGCGTAGTTTTGTATTGCCGGCGTTTACACCTAGTACTTGGGTAATTCGGTCGAGTAAAATAGCAAGAATAACAATACCTAAACCACCGACAGCAGCGAGACCCATGTCTAAGCGTCCGATGCCTCTTAATACCATTTGGCCTAATCCACCAACGGCAATCATTGAAGCAATTACTACCATTGATAGTGACAACATCAGGGTTTGGTTTACACCAGCCATAATTGTTGGCAATGCAAGAGGAAGTTGAATTCGGTATAGCATCTGTTTCTTACTAGCACCAAATGAGTGGCCTGCTTCTATTAATTCTTCTGGTACTTGTTGAATACCAAGAATCGTTAAGCGTACAACTGGAGGTAAGGCAAAGATAATGGTTACCACAACACCAGGAACATTACCGATACCAAATAACATTACGATAGGTACCAAATAAACAAAAGCTGGCGTGGTTTGCATGGCATCTAAAACGGGTCGAACAAATTTTGCTGCCGTCTTACTTCTTGCCAGCCAGATCCCCATAGGTAATCCGATAAGTAGACAGAAGAAGACAGAGGTCATCACAAGTGAAAGTGTGGTCATGGCTTCAGACCAAGCACCGATAAGCCCAATGACAAGTAATGAAGCTGCCGTTGAGATACCTAGTTTAAGGTTCGAAAATTGCCACGCGAGCAAAAATAGAATAATGAGCATAATAGGAGCAGGCGTGGAGACTAGTGCCGTTTCAAAAGAGCTCAAGATAAAATCGATAGGTACACGAATAGCTTGAAACAACGGGCGGCCATGCTCAACTAACCAGTTCAATCCTGATTCTACCCAAACATCAACAGGGAGTACGGCTTCTTCGAATGGGTTTAATGGGTCAAATGCTTTAACTTCAACAACTTCACTATTCAACCAATCTGCCGACGCTGATGTATCGCCAGTTTGACCCCAAGGATCAGCACTTGGCGCAGTTGTTGTTTGTGACCATGGGTCATTGTTTGTTTGTTCTGATGACATCGTTCTACCCCTTATCTAACGTCTGAAGTAGTCGTGATTTAGTCACAACACCAAAGTAATTACCATTTTCGTCAACCACTGGTACCGAGTAAGGTACATTCGCAACTAAACCTAAAATATCATTGATAGCTTGATTTGGTTTCAGTGTTAGTCCATCAGGGAGTTGAGCGCTAACAAGTGAATTATTATCGTTGTGGGCCTCTCGAAGAGAGTCAACAGAAACAATGCCAGAATAGAGGCTGCTTTTATCTACGACGATGCCATATTCTCTGTCGTTATCCATTAGATACTGAAGAGCAGATGCAGGGCCGTCGTGTTCTGATTTTTTAAACATTGCAGCAGGCTTTTTACGAGCAATATCTTTAGCTGTTAAAACATTAGCGACATTAACACCACGGAAAAAGGCTTCAACATAATCATTGGCAGGGTTATTTAGAATATCATCGGGTGTGCCAACTTGAACCACTTCACCATTTTGCATGATGGCAATTCTGTCGCCAATACGCATCGCTTCATCTAAATCATGAGAGATAAAGACGATGGTACGTTTATCATCATTTTGTAGACGAATCAGTTCATCTTGCATTTCAGTTCTGATTAGAGGATCAAGAGCAGAAAATGCTTCATCCATTAAAAGAATATCAGGGTCACAAGCCAGTGCTCTTGCTAGACCAACACGCTGTTTCATACCACCAGATAATTCATCAGGATAAGATTCAGAGTAAACATCAAGCCCAACTCTTTCTAATGCGCTTAGCGCGGATTTTTTGCGTTTTTCAATTTCAACACCAGCGAGCTCTAAACCAAATGCAGCATTTTCAATCACAGTCATGTGTGGCATCAGGGCAAAATTTTGAAAAACCATTGAGATATTATTGCGGCGAACTTCGCGGAGTTCTTCTTCAGAGATGTGCGCAATGTCTTTCCCTTTAAGAAGAACATTACCCTGAGTCGGCTCGATAAGTCGGTTGAGAAGGCGAACTAGAGTGGATTTTCCTGAACCAGATAGGCCCATAATAACGAAAATTTCACCTTCTTGAATGCTGAGAGATACATCATTAACACCAATGGTTAATCCTGTTTTTTCAAAAACGTCATCTTTGTTCGCACCTTCATTAATCATAGTAAATGCGCGATCAGTGTCCTCTCCAAACACTTTGTACAGTCCCTTAACTTCCAGTATGGGATTCATTTTTTAAGTCCTTTGTAAGGTAATCTTATTGTTAATTCGTTAGTACTATAAGTAATTTTTAGGAGTTTATCAATGAATGAAGTTCTGTAAAGTGAATCATATGTTATATTTTGTTATAATTATCGTTTGATTTCATTGATAGGTTTTTTGGTGAGATATTGAAACTTTAGGGTTAAGTTGTTGTTTTGTGAGGTCGCGCTTGTAATGGATGGTTATGGTGTAAAAAAGATAATAATACTTTGGTATTGTGGCGTGAAGGCTAAGTACCCCAGTACTTTTCAAAAATGATTTGAGTACAAAGTAATTGTTGTTGTTTTCTTTGTTTTGTTATCACTCAGGAGATGAGAATAATAGAATAAACATGCTGTACTTATCGCCTCAATAACGCAGGGAAATACGAAGGATATTTTTTATAAAACATAGAGTAAGGGCTAGCACTACGTTAGCCCTTATTGATATTTATTATTATCTACTGATTACAATCTATTTTATGCTTGCTCTTTCTTCGGTTTTCTCTTTTTATACACCACACAGAAGTTGCCACGTTTAGTGCGGCATTTAGAACAACGCTCACAATCTACTTCTTTCCGGTTACCTTCTTTCCAACGCTTAATTAATTGAGGCTCAGCAAGCAAAGGGCGTGAAAGTGCGAAATATTGAATATTGGTATTCGCTAACATCTCTTCCATCGCATCAATATTTGTTAAGCCGCCGACAGTAATAATAGGTACAGAAACCTCTTGGCTGATCACATCACCATATTCATGGAAATAGCCTTCTTCTCGTAATGTATAACCATCAAACGACTCACCAATCATGGTATTTGCATTACCATGAATGTTGCCTGAAATGATAATGGCATCAACACCAACTTCTTCTAATTTTTTACAGATGATGCGCGTTTCATCAAACGTTAAACCGCCCTCAAAAAATTCCGTTGCTGTCAGCTTAACCAAAATAGGGAAGTCGTTACCCACTAGCTCTCTGATCTTAGAATAAATATCAATTAAAAATCTCATGCGATTATCTAAGCTACCGCCGTATTCATCTTCACGACGGTTGTAATACGGGCTTAAGAACTGATTTATTAAATAAGTGTGTGCAGCGTGGATCTCAACACCATCAAAGCCAGACTCTTGAGCACGACGGCTTGCTTGAGCAAAGGCATCGACAATGTAATCAATCTCCTCTTTAGTCATCGCTTTACCAAGTGTTTTTGTGCCTCTTTCGCATATTTCACTTGGTGCAAAGATCACACGTTCGCCAACGTTATAAGTGGTCTTTGTGCCACCATACGCCAGTTGCATCGCAATTTTTGAATCATATTTATGCACTAACTCAGTCAGCTTTTGGTATTCAGCAATAAAAGAATCGTTATACATACCCATCATGCCAGCGTTGGGTTTCTCTTCCACAACGATATTTGCATAACCTGTCACTATTAAGCCAACATCACCTTTCGCAAGTTCTTCATAGATGTCGTAAAGTTTATCTGTCATATGACCATCATCAGTTGCCATATTTTCCCACGTTGCGCTTCGAATAAAGCGGTTTTTTAAGGTCATCTTGCCAATATGGGTTTCTGTAAACAAAGTGCTCAAGTGCAATCCTCTTAAAAATAGATATTGGTATTTTTATTATTGTCATCGTTAACAACAAGCGGCCAATATTAGCGCCAACTGCTAGAGGAAACATTAATCTATATTAAGAAGTGATAAGTTCTAGGTGGTAAAAAGTCTTTAATAGTTATTATTTGTATCACTTTTGGTTAAATATTCTCAGTGATAATTCAGTGGACAGTTACTCTCTATTTTTGGAAACTTATGTTGCACGAGATTTACCGCAAACTTCTTGGTGTTCCAATTGTTGCTGTGTATGTTTATCTACTATTGATGAATAAGTATCGATACCTATGTCGATGTAGAACTAATGTACAGCTACGAGATAAGCAATGAATACGATCAAACAACCTAAAGGGCTTTTTCACATTATTGCGATTCAAATGTGGGAGTTTTTCAGCTATTACGGCATGCGCTCATTATTGATCCTCTTCTTAACAGAAAAGCTATTAATGACAGATAATCATGCTTACGCTTTATATGGTGCGTATACGTCATTAGTGTATGTCACACCGATTATTGGAGGCTATTTAGCTGATAAATACCTAGGTAATTATTGGTCAGTAATTCTTGGTAGCTTATTGATGGTTGCGGGGCACTTTGTTCTTAGTATCCCAAGTGGAGACTACTCAACACTGTATTTAGCCTTATCATTAATTATCTGTGGTTATGGTTTTTTTAAAACTAATTCAAGTTGTTTGTTAGGTGAATTATATCAAACTAAAGAGCAAGAACGTTGCCGTGAAGCAGGGTTTTCAGTTTCTTACATTGGGGGTAATATTGGTTCAATGATCGCCCCCATTCTGTGTGGATTTACTGCTATGAAATGGGGGTGGCATGTTGGTTTTTCACTAGCAGGTATTGGTATGCTTGTTGGCTTAGGTGTATTCATTACTGGCCGTAAACATTTTATGCACGTAAGCCAACCTAATCTTCCTGCTTTACAGAAAAAAAGCCTAGGGCTACCTCATTGGATATTATTAATTGTCGTTATTACAGCGGCAACAATAGGGCTAGTTTTAGTACTTAAAAACCTCTGGGCTGGTTATATATTGGCGATTATTTCTTTCTTCTCCATTATTCATATCATTAATTTATATCGTAAAAGTGATGCTGAAGATCGCCAAAAATTGAATTCAATCATGTATTTCATGCTATTTGGCACCGTATTTTGGGCGTTTGACCAACAAGGTGGTAGCTCAATTAGTTTGTTTATTGAGCGTAATATAAACACTAATGTAGGTGGTTTTACCATTCCAACAGCTTTCTTTCAATCTATAAACCCAGTAGCCGTTATTGTTGGTGGCGCTGCTGTTGCGTGGCTTTGGAAGATGTTGGATGCAAAAAGTATTTCAGTGAGAACCTTAACCAAACTAAACATAGGTCTTTTACTATTAACCGCAGGCTTTAGTTTAATCACCTTGTCATCAAAATTGGCTATGGCAAGTGGCGAAACGACTTTCGTGTGGTTAATGGTGGGTTTATTGTGTATTGGTGTTGCCGAGTTATTTATTGACCCTGTCGCGCTTGCTGCAATTACTCGATTAAATCCACAAGGCGCAACTGGTACATTAGCAGGTATCTATATGCTTGCAGGAGGCTCAGTTGCTAACTATTTAGCTGCTGATATTGCACAACTTACTTCAATAAAGGAAAACGCACATACGGGCGCATTAGATTTGATTGTATCAGCAACTCAATATCATCATGTATTTCAAAGTATTTTGTTTGTCACCATTGGTGTACTTATTTTAGGTTTATTGGTTGATTTTAAACACCGAAAACAAATAACACCTAATTAATCGCCATTAGAATATAAATAACTAGAGCCAGTTTCTTCTTAAATACAATTAAGAACAACTGGCTTTTTTGATCTTTTTATATCGATGAAGGGGGGAATGAGAGTGTAGATTTATACACCAAATGTAGTATCGCCAGTATACCCGCATTTGACATTTGTTCTGTATCTTAAGTTATTAAGTGATGACTTGTGTGCTTTGAGATAGTGTGATCAAGGTAATATAATCCTTTTAAAACATAGGTGTACTCCACAGTTAACTCTTATATTACTTGTTTTTATATATTGTATATTGTTCCATAGAATTAAATGATATCTACCTCTATCGTAGTAACTCTATCGCAGTAATAAACAGGTAAGCTTTATAATGACATTTTTTACACGCCTTTTCCGTCAGCAAGCCTCTCAGTCACAACCTAACACTGAGCTTTCTAAAATTTTTTCATTTCCAGCAAACCGTTGGCCAAGCATTGAGAGCATCACCCAACTCATTGCTCGTCCCTCACTTTGTATTGCTTATGTTCACTCTAAAAATGAAGATACCAAGGTAATTGATGCAGCTACAGCGCATTTACATCGATTATTTCAACAGCATGACTGTCAAACCGTAGCTATTATGTCAGCAGGAAACTTAAACAGCGAAGCAAATAATATATATCAAACAGATGAGATTGTACTGCACGTATTTGATCAAGCACTAATTACTCAAGTTGAACCCCAAACTATAACGCTTCCTTCTCATACCGGAAAACACAGTATTGCTCAGCATACTGAAACCATGAAACAACAAATATCGGCAATTCGTTGGAAGATCGAACAAAACCACTATGACACTTTTGCCTATACCTGTTTCGACGGACACTTAGCACAAGAAGGGCAGTTTCTTGATGCCGCTTACTCATCAGGCAACATCAATGTCCCTTTAATTGGCGGAAGTGCAGGTGGCGTATTATTTAAGCGTGCGGTGTTTGGATTAAATGGAAAAGTACAAGACAGTAAAGCGTTAATTATGATGGTAAAAGTAGGCGCTGATTTTGGATATGCCTTTAAGAGTAGCCACTCAGTAACAGGAACTCCATTGTGCGAGATGACTGTTGCCAAGTGTGACAATTCTACTCGAACCTTAACCAGTATTATTAATAAAACAAAACAGGTTAACAACCCAATTGATGAGTTATGCCAGAGTCTTAACTGCCAACCTGAGCAATTAGAATCTAAATTAAGTGGTTGTCACTTTACTATTCAAACAGGTCGTAATGAGACATTAGTACGAAGTATCGCAGCAGTTGATATTGATAACAAAGCGCTAGTTTTATTCTCTGATATGAACTTTGGTGAAGTGATCACATTACGAGCCTCAGCATCAATGAGTCAAAGTTTTAATTCAGATATGCAAACTTTTATGCGAGAGCTGCCAGGTAAACCTATTGACGCATTAATGATTGATTGTGTATTACGTCGATTAGGCAGTGAGGATAAAGATAAACAAGCGGTTTCAATGCCATTTCAAGGCGCAGGATACAGTTCTTTTGGTGAAACAATGTACCAACACGCCAACTGCACTAACGTTAGCCTAGTATTGCATCACAAAGGAAATAAGGTTCATCACTCTGTCTCTAGTTTCCCATCAACGATATCTCGATTTTTAACGTATCATGCGCAGACACAAATTCAAGCAGAGCAATTTTTGAATAATCTACAACGAGATATGCTAGAAAAAACGCGGGATTACACTGCGATTATTGATAATTGTGCAGGCTCTTTAGAATCACTTGCGTCTATTTCATTAAAAGTACAGAGTGAGCAAAGTAACCTTAACAGCGTGTTGCATGAAGTTCTCGAAAAAACAACCGAGCAAAATACGCTACGTGGGACCCTTAACGCAACAGTTACAACACTTGATAGTAATACTGGAGAGATCAACTCAGCATTTAATGCCATCACTGAAATCGCAGACAAAACTAATCTACTTGCGTTAAATGCTGCCATTGAAGCGGCTCGTGCTGGGGAGCAAGGACGAGGTTTTGCTGTTGTCGCTGATGAAGTTAGAGGCCTTGCAGAGTTAACCAAGCATAATGTAACGAACAACAATAGTATTATTAGCCAATTACGTAATGATTCATCAGATATCAATGGGCTAGTAAAACAGATCCAAACATCGAGTGATGCTCAACATCAATGTATTAAGCAAGCAACAGATCTTAGTATCATGATTCAAAATGTATCATCGGAAGCTGAAGTCGCCTCACAATCGTCGGTTAAATTAGTAGAGAAAACAATAGAAGATATGAAGCACCTTGATGCTCAATTTGAACAACTTGCTCAATTAACAGAGTAAGGATATCTATTTCATTCATACTCTACTTAGCCGGGTAATACTAGTTTGGGTAAGTAGAGTGTTCATATTTACAACTTAACTCTTTTTCAATATAAAGTACACCAAGCTATATATTCGACTCTGACGCGGCCAATAAAGCCTCAGTTTAAAAATATTAATGATAGCCTCAGGCAAATATGTAAAAATGATGCTTGACCGCCCTAAAACTAAGAACTAGAGTTTTACTTAATTAAATCATCAAAACTATAGAGCAGATATGAAAGTAGAAGCCGTAGGTAAAATTCAAACAGAATCGATAGCACGAGATAGACGCCAAGAATCACTCAAAAGTAGCATCATTGATATGAAAATGAGCAGTGCTAGTGTTTATGATCAACAAGCCATTGATTTTGCTCTAAAGCGAGGCGAACTCAGAGAAAAAGAGATAGAGTCACGCGCTTATCGCTTAAGAATATATATGGATCAACAGAGAAAGCTTAATAAGTTGTCTTAATATTAACCACATTAATTGAACCCCATGGCTGTTGCAAAATGGACAGCCACACCAAAATAAAACGCATCGTTATTTGCAAAATCTTCAGAGCTTTCTTTATAGCCCACCTTGAATGTCGCTTGCTCTGTTTCATATCCAAGCTCAGCACCAACGCTATAACCCCAATCAATATTATCATTGAAATAATTTATGCCAATGACAGGAGCAACATAAAACGGTTGCATACGAAATACAGGCTTAACGTTCATCCCAAACGAATGAATGTCTTTGTTCCACTGGGTGTAATCTACATCGTAACCTATATCTATTCCTGGGCCTGCTGAATAAGAAAAACCATATTGAACAGAGTAAGATCCTTCATTCGATAAGGCATTTGCACTCATATAGACATTTGGGTTAGCAACAGTGACTCCAGAAAACAGTATCAATAATAAAAGGTATTTTTGCATTATCAAGCTCACTTAATTTTATTAGCAGTTATTAAAAGCGTAGCATAAAGTAGAGCATTGTCTGCAAAGTCATGGCAGTTAACTTTGCTGTAATAAAGTTAAAAAATGAATATTAGAATAAAAAAGGACGTAAAATGAAGATTAAAGTAGGGTTAGGGCTATTATTAGCGATTATCTCTTTTGGTAATTGGGCTTCAGAGCGCAGTGAGCAAGCGTGGAGTCTTGTTGAGCAAGGCGCATTACTTATTGATGTGCGTACTCCAAATGAGTTTAATCAAGGCCACCTAAAAGACGCTGCAAACCTCCCATTAAGCACTGTTGATACCGCCTTTGCCAATATTGATAAAGATACACCTATCGTTGTGTATTGCCGAAGTGGAAACCGTTCAGGCCAAGCCATGAGTTATTTAAAACAAGCAGGTTTCACCCAAATACATAATGGTGGTGGCCTAGAAGAGATGCTATCAACTAAGCCTTAATTTATTACTTTTACTATTTATGTAGTAGACCAAAAGGGATCTTATGAAAGCGATATTGATGTTTGTTGTCATATCTAACTGTATTGCCACTGCTATTATTTTTGTAATAGAAAGTAGCACTTCTATATTGGGCTTGCATTATTGGCAAGATTACGCCTTTTTTAATGTTTTCATATTATGGGGAATAGCAGCAACGTTGTTTATGCATCCGCCACAGAAAACGGCTACAACAACCAGTGATAAGGCAGAGCGAACCTCAGGCTCACTTATCGACCACACTACAGCTGATGAGATTGACGAACTAAGATGGGATGAGAACGTTCGCCTATACACCAAGTTCTTTATTGCAGGCTTACCAGCAATAGTAATTTGTTTAATGATGTAATTTAGTTTTTTCAATCCAAAAAACTAAGTGTGGACTTCAGCTTAACAGGCTATGATATGCTAAATCCATATGGGACAATGAGTTAGGTTAAAATTACCAAGGAAGGTAGAGTTATGAAACTAAAAACAATGATATTACTTTTAATCACCCATATATCTGTAGGTGTATTTGGGGTTGGTTTAGGCATTTATCTGTTGCCGATCCTTACTGCACCGACATCACCAACTGAATCTGAAGTCACTCAATTATCTTCTCAAGCACAATATTCAGCGACGTTCAAAAAAGATCTTAAAGACAGCGATTCCTTTCATTGGGGAGAAGGTCAAGTATCTGTTGGCCCTGAATACATTACATTAACTGGAAACCTTGCCCCCGGTCCTGATTACAAACTGTACCTATCAACTGAATTTGTCGAAACAGAATTTGATTTTAATCGTTTGAAAGCCACTATGGTTCGCATTGGTGATGTTAAAACGTTTGAAAACTTTGCAATTAAAATACCGCAAGGTATCAATGCCTCTAAATACAATACCGTTATTATATGGTGCGAGACCTTTGGCGAATTTATTACGTCAGCTAAGTATCAATAAAAAACGAGAGTGAAATGGTTCTAATTAGACATTATGCAGAAGAAGATGCCGAGGCCCTTTGGCATCTATTTTTTAACACTATTCGGCTTATTAATTCTCGTGACTATTCTCAGTTGCAAGTTGAAGCGTGGGCTCCCGAGAGCTTTGATTTTAACGTGTGGCAAAAGAAAATGAGGGCGATAAAGCCATTTGTTGCAGAGCTTGATGGTGTCATCGTTGGGTATACGGATTTGCAAAGCAGTGGATTAATAGATCATTTCTTTTGTCATCATGAGTACCAAGGTAAAGGGGTGGGGCGCGCTTTAATGAAACACGTAATGCAGCAAGGAAAGTCTCAAAACATTACGCGGTTTTATTCTGAGGTCAGCATTACAGCGAAACCTTTTTATCAGCATTTGGGCTTTTCAGTGGTTAATGAGCGAACCATTGAAGTCCGTGGTGAAAAGCTCGTAAATTATGTAATGGAGAAGCTGAGTTAATGGATGATATGTTATCTCAATAAATCAGTTATTTATGGCAATAGCCGCCTCAAGACTCTCACTTAACTCGTTTTCTTTATGGTAAGTGGTTAAAAGATTGTGCGTTGCCCTTGTCATTCCCACATATAGGCGACGAATATCTTCTGATCTATCAGAGCTTTTTTTGGGAATATTAGAAGCATTTAGAATCACAACCGTCTTAAATTCTAGCCCTTTACTACTTGGAATAGGCAGAACGTTAACAACATTTTTGTTCGGATTGTACTGTTTTTTATATTCTGATTTGGCCAGTAAGATATGAGGGATTTCTTTTGATTTTAGTGCTTCAGCGACTTTGGTTCCAATATGTTTACACGGATAGATAATCGCAATATCACTCCATGAATAACCATTTTTCTTCCAATGAACTAAACATTTTATCGCATATTCTACTTCTTGTTCTATTGTAGAAAATTTTTTAACGACAGGGTGCGTACCCGTAATTCCAGCTGATTCTGGATGAATTAATGGGATTTCTTTAGCGTCTGAATTTTCAAAATATTGTTTAGCGAACTGATAAGAAAAAGACAGGATCTCTCTTGTATTACGATAGTTTAAACGTAATACAGTTGTTCGACCCTGAGCTTGAATACCAACACTCGCCAAACTAAAATCTAAGTTATTCTTCTTTTTATAGATTGACTGAGCATCATCATAAAGCAGTAATAGAGAGTTAGTATCTGGATCGATCATTTGAGTAATTAATGTCAGCCATTCAGCTTCAAAATCATGGCCTTCATCAATTAATAATGCACCGTATTGTCCTTTTGGAATATCCCCTTTTTCCACACCATTAATAACGGTTTCTACTTGTCGCTCCCAGTAAGGCGCTTCACCTTTTATCACATCTAAATGATAGGTTTTAATTTGTTGTCCGCACCAATCGTGAAAATGATAAACCTGAACTTGTCCTGAAATACCTTTATCATCAATAAAACTGCGTAACCTTGCAGCTAGCGTAATATTAAAACAGAGAACTAGAATTGGTTTTTGTAGCTGTTCGGCTAAATGTAAACAGCGATAACCTAGGATCAGCGTTTTTCCTGAGCCCGCTACACCATGAATAACACGATGCCCGTCACCTAAACTTCGAGCCAATTGTTCCTGTTGAATATCCATAATTTTAATAATGTCAGGGATATAGGTATTTTGGCTTAACGGTTCATCTTCGTTTTCTAAGGGAAATAATGTTTGTTGCTCAGAGCTTGAAATCCGAATCTCAGGGAAGAGATGCCAGCGAATACGATCAATTTGAGGCAATGTTAATTTGTTCCCAAACTGATAATTAAACATATGCCACAACTTAGATTGAAAACGCTCAGGATCTATTGTGCTTACCATTTCATCTTTACAGATAACCAAATGGTGAGGGAGTATCGAGTCTTGTGCCTCTAATGGAATCGCTCTATCTAGTTGCGTTCGAGTAATATTGGTGAGTACCACACCATAACCGTAAGGAAGACATAAGTTTCCTTTGTATTTCCCTTCTTGATTGATGAGTAATTTATCTCGTTTGAGCTTATCAATAACTTGGTAGCTGCATTGACGAACTTGCTCAATAGGATTACTGGTTGTTTCAATGCCTTTAGGGGTCAGCAATTCAACACGGGCGGCATCAATATTTTTGATGGTATCGAGTTTCCAGTCTTTCACTTCAAGAAATAATAACCCACGAGCAGGATGCAAAATTATAAAGTCTGGATAGCGACGTAAACGGCCTACAGGAATGTCATACCAACATATATAATCATCTTCTAATAAGCTCTCTAGGCGCTGTGCAAAGCGTCTTTCACCTGATGTCATTTTTGATAAGCAGGTGTTTAATGTTGGTATTAACTCAGCCATGTACTACTCGGAACAAGAATATTATCCGAATTATAGTTTAATATTCGATTAAAAAAAGTGATGAATAACTAAATAAAGTAACATTCTGATTTAGTGATATTTTCCATGTTTTTCCATGTTTATTTACGATAAAATCTAGTCATTATTAATGAGTTTTTAGAATGTATAGTATTACTAATCTTATGCTTTTATTCTAACTTAAATCTATTTATAGGATGAAGTATGTCTGTTGATTATTATCTAGACAAGTTCCGTAATTTAAACATGAATAGTAATAAAGGGAAGAAAAGCCCTCATAAAGTATGCATGTTACTTACTGTTATGGATTTAATACAAGCAGGATACATTTATGAGAATAAGATTAAACTCGATGTGACTTTGAAAGAGCGTTTCACTTATTTTTTTAATGAGCGTAAGCAAGGTCAGGATAGAGATACCCCAGAAAATCCTTTTTATCATTTAAAGACTGAAGGTTTCTGGCATCTAAATTATCAGGAAGGAATTGACGAATCCCTTGTCAAAGGCTATTCAAATAAAACAATTAATTATGCTTATTTGGATGGGGAGTTGTTTGATTATTTAAAAAGTCCAATAGTGGTTAATGATCTTAAAGATGCGTTAGTAGAAAGTTTATCAGACTTAACCGATCTGTATATTCAATGGCTTATTGATATTGGTAAATCAGAGAAAACAGCGAAGAATTACTCTCAAGCGATTCGTGGGTCTATTTCTAATTGGATGGTACAAGAGGGGCTTATAGATGCGCCATTAACTGAGGTGAAGTCTTTTCGAGAGTTTTGTCGTCTTTCAGAAAGTGCTCGTTCGCTTGAAAAATTTAAAGAATTTAATGCTAGAGGGAACAGTATGTACAGTGCTGCATTAAACTCATATAAACATTTTCTTTCTGATTTATCTCAAATAGATGTAAAAGCTGATATTCAAGACATTTTTCAAGATAAAAAATTAAGCCAAACTGAAAAGTCGATAATGATTAATACCAGAATAGGACAGGGAACATTTAGAAAGCAGCTTATAGAGATGTGGAAGGGATGCTCGGTAACAGGGTATAAAAATACACAGATGCTAATTGCTTCACATATAAAACCTTGGCGAGATGCTAACAATGATGAAAGATTAGATAAATTTAATGGTCTATTATTACTTGCCAATTTAGATAGAGCATTTGATCTTGGGTTTATATCTTTTGATAATTCAGGACAATTAATGGTATCTAAGCAGCTAGAAAAACCAGAGGTTCTAGGTATTAGAGATGGAATGAGTGTGCATATAAATAGAGAGCATAGTAAATATTTAAATTACCATCGGGCTATTTTGTTTAAAGGTCGATAATATTAATTATCGCTTTAAACCGAAATTACCATAAGGCAAACAAGGCAGTACATAGCAGTCATGAAAAACATTCAATTCTATAATCAACATTCAGAAGAGCTACTTCAAAGTTATACATCAATAACGTTTGAGAAAGTTCACGCCAGTTGGAAGCTGTTTTGGCCACTTTCTGGCGAGAAAGTTTTGGATGTCGGAGCCGGTATTGGTCGAGATTCCAAATGGTTTTTAGATCAAAAGTGTACGGTTATTGCGCTAGAACCTGCAAAGGAAATGCGAGATTTAGGTAAAAAACACACTGGTAAGCAAGTGCAATGGTTAGATGATGCGTTACCTGAATTGAATCAGACTGTTGGTTTAGGTATGCGTTTTGATGTGATTTTGGTTAGTGCTGTTTGGATGCACATTCCACCTAGTTCCCGTGCTCGTGCTTTTCGAAAGCTTTCTAATCTTCTTGCTCCAAATGGACGTTTGGTTATCAGTTTACGTCATGGTGATTTCACTGATGGTAGAAGTTCATACTCATGTTCAACTGATGAATTAGCTCAATTTTCAAAAGATGCTTGTTTACATACTCGGTTAGTTACTGAGGTTGAATCTGATGCGTTAACGCGTGGTGAGGTTCAATGGCAAACTGTGGTGATGAGTTTACCTGATGATGGTTTTGGTGATCTTAATAAAGTTCGTCGTATCATTGTTAATGACAGCAAAAGCTCAACCTATAAATTAGCACTATTACGTGTGTTATTGCGTATTGCAGATGCTCATTCTGGTTGTGTTATGGATCGCACTGATGGTGAAGTTTCAATTCCATTAGGGTTAGTCGCTCTGTATTGGATTAAAGCGTATAAACGGTTAATTGATGTCGGAAATATCCAACAAAACAGTAATACCAAAAAAGGCCTAGCGTTTATCACTGAAGATGGATGGGAGAAATTGACTCATTTATCGGCTGATGATTTAGCTATTGGCGCTGTATTTTGTAATGAAGATGCCAAAGCCTTACAAAAAGCGATGCAAGCGACGATAAAAACAATGAAAGATGGACCTATTAAGTTTATTTATTCAGGATCTTTAAAAGATAATAATCAAGAGTTTTCTACAGTAGCTCCTTCTAAAAGGCGTAAAGTAGAATCAAGTATTGTGCTCGATTCTGATTTTTTTGAGAGCTTTGGTTCGTTTGTATTAAAGCTAAATCTTTGGGAGTGTTTCCGTCTTTATTATTCGTGGATTGAGCCATTAGTCGTGAACCAATGGATTTCTGAAATGCAGCGATTTGAGGCGAACAGAGAGAATAATATAACATTACAAACGTATCATGATTGTTTAATTTGGATAGATAAAAAGCATGATACCAATAGAGTACGCGCTAAAGTCGAGCTGCTGAGAAGTAAAAATCAAGCTATTCATTGTGTTTGGAGCCATCACAAGTTGAAAGGTGAGTATCATGTCGACCACTGTTTGCCTTTTGCTCATTGGCCGAATAATGATCATTGGAATTTATTACCGACGTGTAGCAAATCAAATTTAGAGAAGCGAGATCGTGTTCCTTCTTTAGCAAGATTAGACAAGGCCAAACCTGCGATTTTGGAGTGGTGGAAACAAGCGTGGGATGAGTCTAGTGAGCAACAACGGTTCTTTAATGAAGCTGCTCTTTCATTACCAAATATTCCTCCTCAATGCCGAGATTTTGAAGAGGTGTTTGATGCGATGGGGTTTCAAATTAAAGGGGTACAAACTCGCTTACTTGTTAGAGAGTGGTAATCTTTTGTGGGAGTTTCTTTACTCCCACTCTTTAATTCTACGTTTTTGTTTCTTTTCAATAATATTACTCTTGCTTCTTAAGCTTAGCTCACCATTGTTGCGCTCTCTTGTTGGTATCGCTTGTCTATCAATATCCCCCATTAAGGTTAATGCCAAATCTTCAGCAAAATGGGTACAGTGAAAGTGCCATGAGTGGCTCCAGTTACCAATCTTTATCTCTTTATGTGGCTCGGTAAGTTGCTGCCAATGATCACCACAATGCACATTTACAACATGGCTTGGGGCATCGTCAGGTAATCCAACTCGTCCGCATCGTGGGGCAAGTCCTGCACGTTTTATATTTGAGATCTTTAATGCATTATCAAAAGGGCTTTGATAGTTAGTAATACGGGTTGATTGAGCAAACAGCGGAGCTGATTTTCGGTCATCTTGGCTTAATGACTGTCTCGCAATATCTCCTCCAATAAAACATACTTGGCTTACGTTCCAGTGAATACGTTGCAGAGTTCGGTTTTTACTCGCTTGATAAAATGCTTCACGAATAACGTAAGCGCCAGTCGAGTGCCCAAGTAAATGGATATCAATATCACACTGGTTTTCATCTTCTTTTAATTGGTTAATCGCCAATGGTGTAATACCAGCAGTGACCAGTTTTAATGCGCTTTGGTAGGCATCTATTCTGTCCTCTAAATAATTAAGAGTATAAGTAGCACAGGGCCAATCAAAGCTGACAATGGTCCCTGTAAACCCATGTTGCTTTAAGTGTTTATCGAGTAATTTATGACGCTGTATAACCTCTTCTGGGCTGTTGTTGTAGCCATGAGCAAAGAAAAGAATGTTACCTGTTTTAAATTGAGCTAATGGGTGGTGGCTAGGGTGATGCCCTGTAGTGGCTTCTTGAGTTAACTGGGTTATCCACTTTTCAGCGTCTACATGATGAAGGTTATGGTCTGGTACTATCGCTTCATCTGGCAAGATAAGATAATGTGCATCACCGGGTTCATTGGTGTATTGAGTTTTTTTTGTACTACTTGTAAGTTGACGTGTACTTAATATGAATATCACTTAACATCCCTGTTACATATTTTATGTGAGCAATAGGATAAAAGGTTTTAGAGTCGTGAAAAGAGTAAATAAAGGAAGTTGCGAGTAGTCATGAAAATAAATGCAATTTAATGATAAAAAATCTCACTTTTAAGACGGGTTGTTTGTTTATTTAATATGATTATTATCAACAACTTACATTTATTTATATTTGTGAATTAAGATCGGTTATTTGTAAATAAAATATTCAAATAAAAAGAAAAATACCGCATAATAGTGTTCATAAAAAAGATAGGGATAAGTCCCTACAATAAAAGCATCAGTAATGTGCAATATAAAGCACAGCTGAGCTAGGTGAACACGGCTTAATTTGTGAGGTACATAAAATGTTTTTTGGTAATAATCAAAGTACATTCATGATATTTATGGGTTTTTTGATTTCAGTTTTAGCAATAGTAATTATACCTATGGCAATACAGACGCTACGTATATTAAGAGAAAAAGAATAGTCCCGACTTTCTTTCTTAATATAAATTATGAGGTAACATAGGGTTTTCTTTTTTAGTACGGAAACCCTATGGCTCACTATTCTCTTATTGATATTCCTTTTAACCTCAGACACACCTGCTGGTTCTGCGGTGAGCCTTCGTTCGATTTACTTTCTTTTTCTAAATCATCACATCAAGTACATAAAATCTCTCATCAACCAATTGAATTACCTGCATGTAAAGAGTGTCTGGCTTTACCATCGGCTGGGGTGTCTGAATCTATCTGGTCGTTTCGTGATCAAATCAAACATGCATTAATGAATAAGTACGCTAAGCATTTGGGTATTGGTTTGCAGTGGACTAAAGAAGAGTTAGAAGAGTCTGAGTTTGATGGCGCTATTTTGGAAGGGTTTGGTAAAAGTGCTTGGCCAATGTATGAAATAGCGAAGGCACGGGTGGAATATGTTGGTTGGGATATCTCGGTCGATAACGAGCCATTAGAGGGTTACGATGAAAGTTATGGCTATGAATTCAATGGTATACGTTATTTGAGTATTCAAGCTTGTATTGAGTATCATGTAAAAGCCTTGTCGTTGGATTTGGTGTTATTAGAGACGGTTGTAGAAATTGTTGGATCTGAGCGCTTTGCTTATGCATTACGTATTGCAACGTTAAATCGTGAAGTCTCTTATCGAGATCGTCTGGCGATTATTGATGAGATAAAAAATCAAGAGCAAGATAAAGACGATCTTCGTGAGTTAAATGAGGCTGAAAAATCAAGTGTTATCCTTCCTCTTGTTGCTGTTGTTATGAATGAGGCGATTGCTCAGCCAGAGGCTATCGAATGGGCTATTACCCATTCATGCACTACATTAGAGATATTAATTGAGCAAGAAGATGATTTTTTTGATGCATTTGAGCACTTGGGTGGGCCAACGGCGTTTGCGCTGTTTGATGGTTTGCAATGGTATTTGGCGGCGCGTCGAGATAATACGTGGTGTGTAGAGAATGATCCTAATGATGAGTTTTGGCGTGAAGTTTAGAGTGTTAAAGTAAGAAATGGCTGCGATTATCACTAAGGCAGTATAAGTGAGAAACGCGGCCATTAATATTTATTGTAGGGTTAAATCAAGATGATTAGATACGGTCATTAATGAAGTTAGTGATCGAATCTGCTGCTTCTTGACCTTCTGGGCAGTGTCCATCTGTACCATAAAATTCAACCACACCTTGTGTTGATAGTGCTGCGGTTTTTTGCATGTCTTCTGCTGAGGCAACCATATCGCCAGAGGTGTTGATCACTAGCATTGGGGTGTCCATGCGAGCTTTTCCATCAAAGTAACCTTTAGTTTTTAGTGATAATGGCACTGTTAAGTCACCAAATGAATCCAGTTTTGTAATGTCGGCACCAATACGTTTACCAAAAGATTGTGATGTCATTAATGGCAGTTTAGGGAATAAGAAAGGTTTCGTTAATACGCCATCGACTACAGCACAGCGAGCAACAATAGCTTTCAGCTCTGGGTTATCTATCGCAAATTCCATTAGTGGAATACCAGCGCCAGATTGTGAAAGTACAGCAATACGTGAGTTGTCTAGACGATCATCATTTAATACATAAGCTAATGCGGCATCGTGTGCTTCGGTTTCTTTATCTAACTCTAAAATAATGTTGTTGTTTAAGCCTGCGCCTGGCATATCAAAGGTTAATACCGCTGTGCCGTTGTTTACGGTATCAATAAGAGAACCATGATGTTCAACTAATGCTTTATCTACGCCACCTGTCCATAAAGTAACGGGTGCTTTTTTGTTAGCTTCAATTTTTGGTAAATGAAGTAAGCCGATAATATATGATGGTGAGATTGATTTATCAGCTAATGGTAATTTTACCTTTTCTACATTTTCACCACGTAATAGCGCAGCTTGAACATATGCATCAACAGATTTGTTTAGTGCAACTAATTCATTGGCTTGGTGTAAATTAGGGTAGCTCGCAATTAACCAAAATGTAGATGCTTTTTGATATAAAGTAGCAGCAGCAATACCAGTTACGTGATTTGCTTGTAGGTTAAAGTGTTGTGCTTCTTTTGAGAATTCAAACGTCCAGTGACCTTCTGTATCTTCATTGCTCTCATCACGCAGTTTTTTGTCTGAATCAATACGAGTAAGTACTGCTGCAATTTCTGCCTCAGTAACGCCCATCTCAACCCAGCTATCTAAACGTAATTCTCGATACCAATTTTCTTGCCCTTCCACAATAAGCTCCGCGCCACGAAAGTTTTGATGACCTTCGATGTTTGTTGCTGTATTGCTTGCAGTATCAGTCGACGCCTCAGTTGTTGTAGAAGAGGTGCCACACGCAGAGAGTGAAGCGGCAATAAGTAGAGCAAGAAGTGGTTTTTTCATGATGATGCTTCCTATATGAGATTAGACTCAGTATAGGAAGTCTAATGTGAAAAAATTGTCAGATAGGGTCCTATAATTGCTATTTTATTTAAAGGTGTGATACGCAGTAAAGTCAGGGGAGATGAATTGGGTAATAAAAAGTGACCTTGGCGGTAAATAGCCAAGGTCATGCTGTTATTTATACTGTAGATCTTAATTAAGCGCGGTCTAGGTTATGCCCAGAAGACAGAAGCAAACGCCGTTAAGATAACAATACACACTAGGTTTAGATAAATACCTACGCGCATCATCTCAGATTGTTTTATGTGGCCAGAGCCAAATACAATCGCGTTTGGTGGCGTTGCAACAGGTAGCATAAAGGCACAAGAGGCTGAGATAGCTATCATGGCTGAAAGCACCACCGGCGAGATACCAAGTACCTCGGCAACACTAGCAAATACAGGAATAAGCAGCGCAGCACTGGCTGTGTTACTGGCAAATTCGGTTAAGAACACAACAAAAGCCGCAACGGCAAGAATGGTAAATATAATCCCAGCTTGAGATAAAATATCACTTAAGCTGTGAGCTAAGAAGGTACTCGTTCCTGTCGCTTTTAGGATGTTACTTAAACAAATACCACCACCAAATAACAGCAATACACCCCAATCTGTGGTTTTTTCAACGTCTTTCCATTGTACGACACGAGCAAAACCAAGCAAAATAATCGCCATTAAAGCAACCAGAGTATCGAATTTTGAAAAGCCGCCTAGCATGGCATTGATTGGTTTACTGAAGATCCATAATGTCACCGTTAATGCGAAGATCATTAGGGTAACGACTTTTCCTTTATCCCAAGTGACTGGCTCATGATTCAGTTCAAATAATTCATTAAGGTTTGGTTTTAGCATTACGTATAACAAACCAACAGTAACGGGTAATAGAATGAGGGTCATTGGTACACCAAACGACATCCATTCTGTGAAACTTAGACCTACTTCTGCCGCAGCAATGGCATTAGGAGGGCTGCCGACGATGGTAGATATTCCACCAATACTTGCACAGTAAGCGATACCAAGTAGGACAAAAACGTAAGTATTATGACCTGTTTTTGAGTTTACCTTGCTAAGTACACCCAGTACTAATGGTAGCATCATAGCTGTCGTAGCGGTGTTACTTATCCACATTGATAAGCCAGCAGTTACCCCAAATAGCATATAGACTGCGGTGCTCATTTTTCCCTTAGCTAATATCAATACTTTATCAGCAATGACTTTATCAAGCTCTTGTCTGTGTAAAGCAGCAGCTAAAGCAAATCCCCCTAAGAATAAGAAGATGATTGGGTTAGCAAAGTTACTTAATGCTTTTGTGGTGTCAAATATTCCAAAGCCTACCGCTAAAATAGGAACAAGCAGAGCGGTGATACTGACGTGTAAGGCTTCGGTTAACCATAAGATAGCGACAAACGCTAAGATACTTAAACCAAGAACGACGTTTTGTTCGAATGGTAAAAAATTATATAGAAGAGCAAAGAGGATAATATCAATGAGAATGATAAAACTGTTTTTATTCAGAAACCATTCCTTGGTATTGGTGGGTAGAGGCATATATTCATTTTTATCTATTTCATTTTTGTGCATGATGAGCTCCATTCTAACGATGAATTTCAGACTTAACTTGATCGCCATTGTTACAGAATATTAACCGTAGTAAATAAAAGGTTATCAAGATTGTCGTTTAGATCGTTTTGAGGATTTCATAACTATGCGGGCACTCACTTTTTAAACAGATTTACATCCAAAGTTGTTGTTTTTGTGTTAATTGTTATTTGTGATTTTCGTCTTTTAGCTATGTATGTTGATGATCTATTTTACAACTTAGTGTGATTTATAAAATAACTAATGGAATTTTATGAATGGGTGTATGAACAAATTGTAACGAGGTTTGTATAGCTATTTTGTTTTGTGATTTGACTTCCAATTAGTAATTATATCAGTCGTTTATATTCTTATTATCGACTAAGTTTTCGCGAGAAAAACAATAATACTAAAAGGAATAATTATGAATAAATGCTCAACAAAAACAATATTAGCATTGTCATTAATGGCGGCTAGTGCTGGTGTTTCTGCCCATGGTTATGTTTCTGAAACAAACGGTGGCATTGCTGGATCTCGTGCGGCACTGTGTAAGTTCCCAACGTCTGATACTCAAGAAAAAAATACAAATTGTGGCTCTGTGCAATGGGAACCTCAAAGTGTTGAAGGCCCTGAAGGTTTTCCTGAAAAAGGCCCAGCAGATGGCCAAATCGCAGGTGCAGGCTTAGTTCAGTTCTCTGAGTTAAATGAACAAACGTCTGATCGTTGGGTAAAGCGCCCAATAACAGCAGGACAACAAACGTTTGAATGGACGTTTACGGCTAACCACGTGACAAGAGGGTGGAAGTACTACGTGACAAAGCAGAACTGGAATCAAAATTCAGTATTAACGCGTGACTCTTTTGATTTGACGCCGTTCTGTGAACTTGAGTACAACATGGAAAAACCGCCGCTATATCCACAAACATTCTCTCATGAGTGTGTGGTTCCTGAGCGTGAAGGTTACCAAGTGATCCTTGCGGTTTGGGATGTGGGCGATACGGCTGCTGCATTCTATAACGTTATCGATGTGAAGTTTGAAGGTGACGGCGGCGTGGTTGACCCTACTTGGACTCAAGGTGGTCAAATTAATCCAACGCGTGATCTAAATGTGGGTGATCGTGTGTTTACTCGTGTATTTGACGGTTCGGGTGAAAACAGCACGCTATCAACTAGCGTAACGATTGAGAACGCAACTCAAGGCCAAGCGAATAACTGGACACATGCATTAGCAACTAAGGTTAACCAAGAGCAAGCTAATATTGGTGCTGGTCAGCTAAATGATAAAGGTGAATTTGTTCCTGTATTTGGTTCAAATCCTGTGTATTTAAAAGCAGGCAGTGGCCTAAAGAGTGTTGAGATTGGTTACCAAATCGAAACGCCAGAGCCAAGCTATGAGTTAGATATTCAAGGTCTAGAGTCTATGTATACCATTGGTGATACAGCGACAGAATTGGATCTTAACCTATATGCTGTGGGTGATATGAATGTAGAACTGACGGTTTACAACCATGCAAAAGAAGCGTTATCGAATGCGGTTGTTGATTTAAAAGATGGTGATGCTAAATCGGTATTAATGACATTATCTAAATCAGAAAAAGGTCATCATATGCTTGTTTCTCGCATCAAAAATACAGAGGGTGAGTTAATTGAACAAACCACGTCTGATTTCCATTTGATGGAAGAGCAAACACCGCCACCAGCAGGTGATTATGATTTCGTGTTCCCTGAGAATGTAAAAAATTACACAGCAGGAACAAAAGTATTGGCTGAAGATGGTGCTGTTTATCAGTGTAAAGAGTTCCCATACTCTGGTTACTGTGTTCAGTGGACAGAAACAGCAACAAACTTTGCACCAGGTGTTGGCTCTGATTGGTCAATGGCATGGGATAAAGTGAAGTAATTATTTCACTATACGTATAACTAAGATAATAAATAGGCCTATTCATTAATAATGAGTAGGCCTATTTTTGTATGGTAACTCTTGTTTATACTAAGCGAAAACGTGCAAGAAGCGTTTCTAACTCGGTTACTTTGTTTTCTAGGCTCTGAATGTTGTTTGAGCTTTGTGCGGCAAGTTCTAGAGATTGCTCTGAAATATCACTGATAATGGTGATGTCCATTGCGATTTCTTTGGTTACGGCAGTTTGCTCTTCAGTTGCAGTCGCAATAGATTGGATCATATGCTGCACATCATCGGTACTTGATACAATCAAATTAAGAGCATCGCTTGCACCTGAGCTTTGTGCTGAACCAGCTTCAACTAATTGTTGGCTTTCTTGTGTTACGTTTACTGCATCTCGCGTGCCTGATTGAATCGCTTGAATGATAGCTCCAACTTCTTGAGTTGCCTTGGTTGTTCTCTCTGCAAGGGCGCGAACTTCATCAGCAACAACGGCAAACCCTCGACCTGTTTCACCTGCTCGTGCGGCTTCTATCGCTGCATTTAGAGCCAGTAAGTTAGTTTGACCTGCAATGTCTTCAATCACTTTAATGACGCTGCCAATCTCATCGCTACGTTGATCAAGTTCACTCATTTTTATCGACATTTGTTCCATTTGAACCGACACTTGATTGATGTTTCCAACCATATCTCCAATGACTTTACGGCCATGATGAGCAGATTCACCAGATTGTTTAGCCAGATCAGATGTAGAGACACTTTGCTGAGCAACTTCACCAATGGTTAAGCTTAACTCTTCAGAGGCGGTTGCAATGAGCGTGGCTTTATTTGCTTGCTCTGTTGCGCCTTTAACGACGTTTTGACTAACTTGTGAAAGATCGCTTGTCACTGTTTTTACTTGAGAACCCACAGAAGAGATTGAACCAAGCAGTTCACGCAGTGAGTTTTGCATGCTATTTACTGAGGTGGCTAAGTTAGCAAGTTCATCACCAGAGTTGTCTTCAATTGGCGCTAAGGTTAAGTCACCTTCTGCAATACACCTGGAAACATGATCAAGGGTAGTAAGACGATTAGTGATAGAGTTTGACAACACATAAGCAATAATTGATGCAAAAATGGCAGTAATAATCGTTAATGCTATCAGAACGACTTCCATCCAATCAAAAAGGTAGACAAGGTGAGTTAATGATTTTTCTGCGTCTTCTTTTTCTATTTGAGATTGAATGTCTAATAGCTCTTCAAGTGGCGTTAAAGTAGAGGCGATAACTTTATCGAATACATCGTATATTTTCTTTTGATCTTCAATCGTGTGGATATTCGTTAATTTAGGTAGGATATCCAGAGTAACTCGCTGTTGATATTGAGACATGTATTGCTCAATTTTTCGCATGTTTTCACGATCGCTAGCTTTAGCATTTTCAAGAGGGATTAATGCTTGTAACGCAGTATTAAACTCGTTGATGTTGGCATTAAAGGATTGTTGTGCACCATTGATACCTGCAATCATTTTTAGTGTATCTCGATATACATCACCCGCTTCATCGATAAGGATTAAATACAGTTGTGCGCCGGGTACATCATCGTATTCGATCTCTTTAGCCACATCTTCAGCTTTGGTTAATTGAAACGATATAATGACGCCCGTAAATATAATAAGAGCAACAATGCTGCTGAAGGCCGATAATAATTTTTTCTAACACTCATTTTAAACATGAATGGCTCTCCCAATAAGATGCAAGGTGGACTAATTTGGTCCGAATAATTGCATTATACAGCATCCCATATAATGATGCATTATTGTTAACCTTATTAATTAGATGTTGAACGCAAGGTTGAGTTGTATCTAAAATGAAGTTAGTTATTTTTTTGCTAAAAACAGAATGTTGTCTGCCTTTTTATGAAATTCAAAGCAAAACTCATGATTATCAGTAAGTTGAGAGCGACGTTGAGCGTTGAACATTTGCTCATTGGCTAGGCCTGTTAAATCTTCAAGAGTGGCATCTTCCCCTGAGGTATAAGAGGAGCCCCCGACGCTTAAACTGATTGGAATATCAATACTTTCATCAACCAACTCAACCATTCTTTCACAGACAAGGCGAGCATTTTCAATGGGGGTATTAGGCATAATGATACAGAAGTGATCATCATGGATACGCGCGATAGAATCAGATTTTCGTAATTGCTCTAACGCGACACCAGTAAAGGATTTTAAGACGTTATCCCCTTCTTCATATCCGTAAATTGAGTTGATGTCTTTAAAGTTATTGATATTGATATACAACAGGGTAACTGTTGAGTTACTGCGTTTAGTGATGGCGATGGTTCTGTCTAATTCTGCTGAAAAAGCGCGTTTGTTCATGATTTGAGTGAGCGAATCAATTAGGGCATTTTGCTGTTGTTTATGCTCTGCAACGGCTTGTTTAGCCACATAGTAGGATTCAGAAATAAGCTGAATATCTAAATAGAAGAGCTTTTGTATTGCGTTAATTAATACTTGTGTCTCGCTCTGTTCTCGCTCTACTGTTTTATTTTGAATAGTATCAATAATTGATAGGTGTAATGGCCCTAAACTCGATAAGAATGACGTGATTGGAATGTTAAGCTCTTGGTAACGTTTGCCTATGTGCAAGCGACTTTCAATATAGCCATGTGTGTATTTGCCACTAAAAAGAGATTTTAGGTATTGGTAAATGAAGAACAGCAGTTCGGTTCTGTCGGTTCCTTGAATTTGGGTATCCGATAGAGAATAAAGTTGCTTATGATGTTGGCTCATTAATGTAGAAGCCGTTGTGGTAAGCCAAGCTGAATGGTGACGTAAACAGGCGGCATCATCAGAGCTAAATTGCAACAAGTGTAATCGGTGTTCGATATCTTGCTCTGTAATTCGCATGTTTTCTAATAGGGTATAAGACATAAATACGGTCCATCACTTGGCTAAGGGTATCTCAGCATAGTTACAAATTATTAACAATATATCAATCTGTAAATTCTATTTTACACGAATGAGACGATGCTCTACGTTATTAAGTATTAGCACGATAACTTGTGAACGCTTCATCATGTCGACTTTATCTATCATTTCTGTACTGTATTTTCTTTTTACCATCCACTGCATTGGTTCTTGAAAACTGTCTTCATTAATAATGAAAGATTCATCATTTAACGTGCCTTCATGAATATTTATAATCCAAATACGTGACTGAAATTCGATGACTTCACCTACTGCTTTAGCTATGCGTTTAAACGTGTGGGAAAGAGAGGTGGAAATGCTCATGTTGTGCCTATAAATAGAAGAAGGAAAGAAAAAAGTAACAGGAAGAGTAGCGAGAAAGAATCTCGGGTACAATAGATGAAGACGGTAGAATAAGAATATGAGTAAAGAAGAATGACAACACTGTGTTATTTAAAAGGCTATCCTGAGCATATTTTGGCACAAGTTGAGCCTATGATTGCTAATGGTAAATTAGCGGAATGGGTGAAGAATAAATACCCAAAGATGCATGATATTACCTCTGAAAAGGCGCTGTTTGAATACACTCAAGCGCTAAAGAATAAGTACATTAAAAAGTCTTCACCATTAAGTAAGGTGGTGTACGATCCTAAAATTCATATTGTGAATAATGCACTAGGGTTGCATACGTTCGTTTCTCGTATTCATGGCAATAAGCTAAAAGCCAAAAATGAAATCCGAATTTCGAGTGTGTTTCGTAAAGCGCCTGAGCCTTTGTTACGTATGCTGGTGGTGCATGAGCTAGCTCATATTAAAGAGAAAGCTCATAACAAGGCATTCTATGCGTTATGTTGCCATATGGAGCCTGATTACCACCAGCTAGAGTTTGATGCGCGTTTGTATTTAACGTATTTAGAAACACTTTAGATTTGATGTTGGCTAGCAAGTCGGGGTGTCTATTTATCGATGCCCTGTTCTTTGCGTTCTTCTTCACATTCGTAAGAGGCCATTTCAAACTCACGGCAGATCCATGGACGATTTTCATAAATTGTACACATTAGCGTTTCACGATCAACAGCAGCACACCAACCATCATCCAGTCGTAACATAACCTCGCCACCCCAATCATCATGATCAATGTATTCTTCTGGTACACCAGTATCGGTAATGATCATCACTTCTAATTTACAGCAGCACGCTTGGCAATTCTCGCAAGTAATGCCAGAAGCGGTATTAGAGGATGCTGTGGTTAACAGTGATTCTGTTGAAGATGACTCGGTAAGAACCGTAATGTCGATAGCGTTGATGGTCATAGGTATCATTATTTTTATCAATATATGACCTAGGATAACTCAGAACTGGAGATATCTCGAACGATAAAATCAAATAGTGCAAAAAAGAAGTGATGAAAAATAAGGGAGCTAAAAAGTGATGTCGCGCAGTGAGTTTTCTCTAGGGTAGAACCTTAAATGTAGACCAACTGATATAATTAAAGATAGTGTTTTTTTAGAAATAAATGACAAATCTAGCTTGGATCACATTATCGACTAAATAGGATTAACAAGTGTAATCGGCTTTGCTAAACATAGGTCTGAAGGCTATGGACTTAGGAGGTTATTATGTCTATTAATTCTATTGATCACGGTGAAATCACCGACATGAAAGGCAAGTACGAAATTGTTGATGAAGTAGCAACAAATATTCCAGAGTGTCAGAAAAAAGCAGCAGCGCGTCGTCGCATTGAAGCAATGCGAGAAATTAGAGAGAGTGGTCTTACGCTTGATGAAGCGAAAGACTTGGGTCTTATCCATTAATTTTTGATTTCTACCTCCATACCTTCAAAAGAAACTAATTAATGCGCCAATTATGGCGCATTTTTGTTGCCTATCATTAATTATATTAGGCTTTAGGGGCTGTTTTAGTGCTAGAAAAGAGAACGGCGAAGCATTACACTTTATTCTTAATGAAATGCGAATAATTAATTAAGTAAGTGAGTTTGTGATGAATAACCTGTCGTTATTACCTCCAAAAGAAAAAAATCAAATTGAACTTGATAAGCAAGCCGCGTTCTTTGTATGGAAGGTAAAAAATGCTAAGGCAGGTCCAGATCTTTGGTGGAAAGAAGCTGAAAAGCTAGAAGACGAGAACGAGCGCTTGTTTTTTCAGCAATCTATCGAAAAATATAAATTAAAAATGGGCGTAGCGTAAGGTTCCTTGATCTTTACTAGCCTATCCCCTGCGTAATTTGGTAGAATCTGCCGATAATTTTAAGTCCATAAACAAAAAAGAGAGAATTCCGATGGGAAGAAGTTTTGAAGTGCGCAAGTCTTCAATGGCTAAAACACAAGGCGCAAAAATCAAAGTTTATTCTAAATACGGTAAAGAAATTTACATGTGTGCTAAGAATGGCGGTCCTGATCCAGACATGAATTTGTCTCTAAAGCATCTTATTTCAAAAGCGAAAAAAGATCAGGTACCTACACACATCATTGATAAAGCAATCGACAAAGCAAACGGCGGTGGCGGCGAAGATTACCAACACGCTCGTTATGAAGGTTTTGCTCCTGGCGGCGCAAGCGTAATCGTTGACTGTTTAACAGATAATGGTAACCGTACTTTCCAAGACGTTCGTCAATGCTTCGTTAAGACTGGTGCTAAAATTGGTAGCCCAGGCACAAGTGCTCATATGTTTGATCACCAAGCTGTATTCCAGTTTAAAGGTGAAGATGAGGAAGCAGTACTTGAAGCTCTAATGATGCAAGATGCTGATGTTACTGATATTGAACTTGAAGATGGCGTAATCACTGTATTTGCACCACACACTGAGTTCTTTAAAGTGAAAACAGCTCTAGGTGCAGAGTTTCCTGAGTTAGTTGTTGATGTGGAAGAGATTACATTTGTTCCTCAAAACCCAATGGCTATCACAGGTGAAGATGCTGAGAAGTTCCAAAAATTCTTAGACCTACTAGACGATTGTGATGATGTTCAGCAGGTTTATCATAACGCTGAATTAGAAGATTAATTAATTCGTTGCAATTGATACGAAAAAAAACCGAGCTATAATGCTCGGTTTTTTTATAAAGGTACTTTATAGGTTATGGTAATCAAAGATTGAGTAATCTCTCAGTTGCTGTATCCTACAGCGCTCGCAGTTTTGCGCTTAATGAACATTTATTAGAGAACATTTTAGTATGGGTTTTACCTCTCTGGGCTTATCTGCCCCAATTTTAAAAGCTGTAGAAGCACAAGGTTACAACACGCCTTCACCAATCCAATTACAAGCGATTCCTGCGGTAATTGAGGGGAAGGACGTTATGGCGGCAGCTCAAACGGGGACAGGTAAAACAGCAGGCTTTACTCTTCCTCTTCTTGAGCGCCTCTCAAATGGCCCTAAACGTAAGTTTAACCAAGTACGTGCTTTAGTATTAACTCCAACGCGTGAGTTAGCTGCACAGGTTCATGAGAGTGTTGAAAAATACAGTGTGAACCTTCCTCTCACTTCTGATGTTGTATTTGGTGGCGTGAAAGCGAATCCACAAATGCAACGCCTTCGTAAAGGAGTTGATGTATTAGTCGCAACACCTGGCCGTTTATTGGATCTTGCTAATCAAAATGCAATCAGATTTGATCAATTAGAAATTCTAGTGTTGGATGAAGCAGACCGTATGTTAGATATGGGCTTTATTCATGACATCAAAAAAATCTTAGCTAAATTGCCTAAGAATCGTCAAAATCTTCTGTTTTCTGCAACGTTTTCTGATGAAATCCGTCAGTTAGCAAAAGGGCTTGTAAATAACCCGGTAGAGATCTCAGTAGCAACGCGTAACACAACAGCAGAAACAGTTGAACAATCAGTTTATGTTGTAGATAAGACTAAAAAAGCACGTGTACTTACTAAGCTAATTAAAGACAATGATTGGAAGCAGGTATTGGTTTTCAGCAAAACTAAACATGGTGCAAACCGTTTAGCGAAAACACTTGAAGAGAAAGGCATTAGCTCTGCGGCTATCCATGGTAATAAGAGTCAAGGTGCACGTACTAAAGCATTGGCTAACTTCAAGAGTGGTCAAGTTCGTGTATTAGTTGCGACAGATATTGCTGCTCGTGGTTTAGATATTGAACAGCTTCCACAAGTGATTAACGTAGATTTACCAAAAGTGCCTGAAGATTATGTACACCGTATTGGTCGTACAGGTCGTGCCGGTGCAACAGGTAAAGCAGTTTCTTTTGTTAGTGAAGATGAAGCAAGTGAATTATTCGCGATTGAACGTCTGATTAAAAAAATCTTACCTCGTCATACGCTTGAAGGTTTTGAACCAGAGATGAAAGTGCCTGAATCAAGATTAGATTCTCGCCCTATTAAAGCGAAAAAACCAAAGAAAACACACGCGCCAAGACAAGATCATAGAGACGGTCAGCGTTCTGGTGATAACCGTAGTGGTCACAAACAAGGTGCTAAGCCAGGTCAACGTCGCAATACTGAAAACAGTACAGGCGGCGCAAAGAATGAAGGCGGTAGTAGCAGTAAGAAGCGAACTATAAATGGCGGTAAGCCTTCAGGTAAACCATCAGTATCTGGTAAACCAAGATCGAAAGGTAATGGTGAAAATCGAGGTAATGGCAGTAACTTTAGTGGTGGTAAACCACAAGGTGCTGGAAAACCAAAGACGAATAGCTCATCGAAAGTAGACAGTACAAAGCCACGTCGTCAAGGGCCTCGTCCTGCACGTAAGCCTCAACCACAAAAATAGATTATCTTACTAACTTTATTAGTGTGAGACAGTAAAAACCAGCTAAGTCGGCTGGTTTTTTTTATTTTAAATTTGCCTTTTATGATTAGAAAAACTAATCCAAAACATATAAAAAATCTCTCCTGAAATCAGCATAAATTAGATTGCCTGTTTTATATAATCGCCTTATTATCTCGCGATATAAGAGCTGGGTATATTCGTACATACTTGCTCTATTTTATTATTAATTATTAATAAACGTTAATTGAATTAACATATCTTATTAATATCTTGCTGTTTTTTTGGAGAGCAGTCATGCAAAAGTCATATTCACTTGCGACGTTCAGTTTCTTGATCGTTATTTTAGTTGCTGTTGGTCAAATGAGCCAAACTATGTATGTACCCTCAATTGGTTACATGGCAAGTGAATTCAAAGTAAGCCCAGCATCATTACAAGCAGTAATGGCTGTATATTTAATTCCTTATGGTTTATCTCAGTTTTTTTATGGCCCAATCTCTGATCGTATTGGTCGTCGAGTAGTGATCTTGTCAGGATTGACTCTATATATTGCTGGTACAATATTAGCGTTATTCGCTCATGATTATTCGTTATTTTTAGCGGGTTGTTTTATTCAAGGCTTAGGTATTGGTGCTGCGGGTGTGATGTGTCGTACTCTTCCTCGTGACTGCTTCTCTGGTGATGAGCTGCATAGAACTAATAGTATTATTAGTATGTGTATGATGTTTTCACCTTTACTTGCACCTGTATTAGGTGGCTACTTAACTGAAGCATTTGGTTGGCGTTCAAGTTACTTATTTTTGGCTTTGTTCAGTATTGCGGTATTGATCATAATGACAACATCAATGAAAGAAACCTTGCCACTAGAAGTTCGTCGTAAAGAGCCAGTATTGAAGAGTTATCGTCACGTATTATCAGAGCACCGCTTTCAAGGGTATTTGATTTGCTTGGTTGCTACATTTGCAGGTGTTGCAGTGTTTGAAGCGGCAGCAGGTGTACTATTGGGTGGTAAACTTAAATTGGCGGCGACCACAGTAAGTATTCTGTTTATTTTACCTATCCCGGGTTATTTAGCGGGTGCAGCTCTATCAAGTGTGATTGCAAAACGTTGGTCTGAGAAGAAATCACTAGATGTAGGTCTTGTGTCTATTGTTTTAGGGGCGGCGATTGTATTGGTTCCTGGTGTTATGGGATTAACAACAGCACCAACATTGATTGGCGGCGCGGTATTGTATTTCTTGGGCTCAGGGATTTTATTTCCAGCAGCAACAACGGGGGCATTATCACCCTTCCCACAACACGCAGGCACAGCAGGTGCGTTATTAGGGGGAATGCAAAACTTAGGTGCAGGTTTAGCGACAATGGTAGCATCTATGATCCCTGCAAACAGTCAAATGCCAGTAGGGTTGATTATGTTCCTAATGTCATTACTTGCAGTGTATGGGCTACGTAAAGTGCATTCAATTCCACCATCAAGTGAGATGCCTCTGGCTGTGTAACTTTATATAATATAAGTTAGTCATTATAAATGGCGTTTATTATTTTTTTAAAATGATAAGCGCCATTTTTTTTAATCATAATCAATAAATTACTCATAATTAATAAGAGTTTAGTAAATAGTTTTGATACAACAATAGTGGAAAGCTGATACTGGTTATCATGATAGATTGTTATCGGAAACTACGATGTATCGGTATAAAATGCTCACAAACGGAATATTATGACTTCTGTCTTACAATGTTCAGTCGGTGGAATCTATGCGAATGTTAAAGCGTTCAACCGCATCCAGATAAATAGTAAGTATGTTTAACTTTCGTTACTTTTTTAAAAAAATAACATTAAATGTTGTGGTTAAAAATAGCCGTGTTAGTGGACGTATTTTAAATGAAATATTCTATTTTTATAGGGGGTTACATTACAATTGGCTTTTATTTATACTTACGGATTAATAATCCTACTGGCTAGGAAACTGTTTTAAATATATGGTTATCCAAAAAATAATAACAAATAACGAGAGTGATATGATAACTGAGTCTGAATTAGAAATAGCAAAGAAAATTGTCGAAAGTAATTCCTCTTTTTACGATGTTGCCTATGATTTAAAAAAACACTTTAGAAAGGATAACTGCTATGAAAATATCCTTTGGGAATTACACCGAAAAAACACATCAATTTAGCTTTTCATATTAGTCATTGGTATGATTTAAGTTACGCTTCTAATGAGTTTTCAATATTAGAGCTTATCGAATTATTCACTAATGCCTGTGAGCTCTCTGACAATATTCACCGCTGGAGAAGCTGTAAACATTTACTATTAGGTGCTTCTGAATTATTAAAGAATGCAAAAGGTGATGTGCAACCACTTATTGATATATTGCCAAGGTTACAAGAAAGGCTCGCTTTTTCTCTATACATAGAATTGGCGATACAAAAGAAGATCCCTAGCGAGCAACTCCCTAAAAAATTAATAACGACAATGGCAAGATACACAATTGCCGATAAGTCAGACCAAATATTCAATATGATGTTAGACATTTGGCCAGCACAACAGGTAGCTCAAGAAGTTAACCGTGTAGCGTCCAAATCAAAAAAGATTGATGTTCTTAATTTTTTAACACTAACACATCAAGAAGCGACGCCTGAAGAATTAGTCTTAATTGCTAAACATGTAAAGCATGATGTTAATGAAATCTACCCCTACTTTGAGCAACACAGTGACGCTATTTGTGAGATAGCATTAAATGAAAGGATACCAAGAGCAAAAGCCCAAACAATGCATCCTAGAGCAAAAGTGTTATTTTCTTGGCTTGCTTTGTGTTTACACCAACAAAATAAGCAACTAGATAGTGAAAGGGTTGAGTTTCTTGTTAATCATCTAAGTATTCATGAGGCCATCATGAATAAAAAACTGTTGATGGTACTACCAAAAGAACAAGTCGAGAAATTTTTACTTAATCACCTTGATTATCAAGAGTTGCTTTGTGTCTTTTGTAATGAAAAAGTAGCTACAAAAATGGTTCAGTATATTGCTAATAACCAGTTTTTCAGAAGTGAACTTGATCGTGAAGGTCTAGCGGTTATTGGCACGCATTATCCACACTTGTTAATTACGACTCTTCAGTCCAAAAATATAGAACCTCGTATCTGGTTACTGGAGGCATTAAGTGTATCTACTGATCCTGCCGTTATTCCTACGTTTATTGATTATTTAGATGACACTCTTGAGGTTGTACGACAGGCGGCGGTGAAAGGGCTAATCCATCAAGGAACCGCAGCCACTGAAGCGTTGCTGGGTGCGTTATTATCCCGTAAAAAGCAAGTACGTTATCATGTTTGTGAAGTATTACTTTCTTTGGTTTCTGATCCTAGCGTTGCAAACCGTATTATTGAAACCACAATGTTATTAGCTAAAAAAGAAAGTGTGGCAGAGATAAAACACCTATTAGCGAGCCTTGCTGGGCTAGAAAGAAGATTAGAGATAACCGCGACACCTATAAATTATGCTAAGCAATTACTGCAAAATGTGTCAGAGGATGAACACCGACAGTTCGAAAATGCCATTACCTCTATTAAAAATAAGCCTTGTTCTTGTGACTGTGGCTATCAATTATCTCGAACTTCAAAAAGTTGGGGATCAAGAGTGGATTCTTATATAGAAGATATTTTTACTACATTAATAGCTCAACAGGGTGATCGTGCTTTTGTCATTGCTCTTAGTGCCATGATGAATGGACTATCTATACACTATGAAATAAAATTATTAAAAAAACTCACTAAGTTCAATGAAAGTAGTGAAACCAACGCATTACTTTTTTTGACTTATTTATTGCATGAATATATAGGACAGCCTGAGAGGTATACAGGTAGTTGTGGTGAAATAGTTTTTGATTTTTTTACTTCGTATTATCAAGATAATGCAATTAAAGCTATTGAAATATACCTTCCTACAATTCCACTAGCAGATCTAGACCATTTATTGTCTCTCTACTTGCCATTAAAATCGCCTAATACCTTGTCTGTATTTAAAACATATAGCTCGAACGCATCGAGTCATTTAATAGTACTGGCTCTTAAATTGTCTTTACAGGACACTTTGCCGATTGTTCTTGATTTACTTGCCCATAAAAAACTCGCAGTAAGGCAGAAAACCGCCGAAGCATTAGCTCAATTACCTCATGCTGATGCGCTTCCTGCTTTAAATAAAGCAAGATCCAAAGAAAAAAACCATAAGTTAAGTTTATTAATGAATAATACGGCTTTTATGATTGCTCTATCTCAAAGTGGTATTGAGAAAAATTTAATCTCGAAAGCGCCTCTCTCGACAGAAGACCTTACGCAACTTGAACTTATCCTTAGTGAATATGCTGGGGGTCTTCCAAAAGGTATCGAGCTAGACAATTTACCCTCGTTAACTTGGTCAACTGGTCGTGCTTTATCGGCAAAAACAATGCAGTGGGTAATCTCTAAGTTATCTGAAGAAAGTTCAACACAGCACTCAGTACTGCTTGAACAAGTGATTTCATATTGTGACAGCACAGAGTTTAAACCTCTGTGGGAAGCGTTATATGCGCAGGTAGATGATAAAACTCGCCGTTCAGGTTGGGTATTGTTTGCCGCTGCGTTATTAGGTGATGATGCCTTGATGCACATTTTGGGTAAAGATTTAGATGAGGAATCGCGTAATGGTGGATCTAAAATTGCCTTTTATAAAGTTGAGATTCTAGCAGGCAATGGCTCTACTGTTGCATTAACTTGGCTTGATCATTGGTCACGAAAAGCCCGCAGTAAAGGATTAAAAGCTCGTAGTATTGGTGCATTAAATCGTTTAGCGAAAGAAAAAGGGATCTCTCGAGATGAAATTTCTGATTTAGCGGTCACCGCTCTTGGTTTCGATCAGCAGGGCAATTACCACTTTCCATTTGGTGAACGAGATCTTAGGTTAACGCTCAGTGATGAAGGTACTCTCTTAATCAATGTAGAGGGGAAGATGAAGAAATCAGCCCCTGCAACCCGAAAAAATGATGATGCAGAGCACTTAAAAACTCGTCGAACAGAGCTAACGGCGCTGCGTAAACACATAAAACAAGTGTATAACAATGCCGTTGAACGTTTAGAGCAAGCGATGGTGACAGAGCGTATTTTTTCATTTTCGTTATTCAATAAGACGTGGGGCAGTAATCCGATACTTAGCTATATTGCTCGTCGTGTGGTATGGAATATCCACCATAAAGAAGGACTAACTCTTGCCCGTTTAGATGAAAGCAATCAATTTGTGGATATTGAGGATGAGATAATCATCTTAGACAGTAACTGCACTTTCTCTGTCGTTCACCTATTAACACTAGATGAAGCAAGCTGCGTGGAATGGAAAACGCTATTAGCCGATTATGAGATAGTGCCTCCTTTCGTTCAACTGTCACGTCCTATCTTTACGTTACCAGAAAAGAATCATTCAGATAAGGAGCTCTCCGCTTATGAAAAGGAAACATTTTTGACCTCTCGTATGCGCAGTACGTTAGAAAAGCGTGGCTGGCAAACTGGGAAACCACAGGATGGAGGCTACGTAATTTGGTTTCAAAAATACTTTACTCATGCGGACGTCACTGTATCTATTCATATTAATGAAGGTTTTTATGTAGGGTACTATGACGACGAAGGATATCAAGACATTATAGGTATCGAATTCTGTACAGGTGATAATCTTGATTATAAAGGGGAACAAAATAACCAACTCACACTCGGTGATGTTTCTCGTATTATTTACAGTGAAGTTATTAGTGATGTTGAATCAATAAAAGAATAATTTTTATTTATCAATAAATGATTATATGCCATCAATGACAGCGTTGATGGCATTATTAAAAATAGTACAATCATATCTATTTTGGCGCTGTTCAATCTCTAAGGCCTGCTCATTCATATAGTAAACGGCTCATCCGGTGTTTGATAATATTCAGATTCTAGTGGATAAATCTGGCGAAAAAGTTGAAAGGAGACGGCAATAGTTGGAGTTATTGTAAACTCGATTTAAGTACTTCAAATAAAAAATACATTAAGCGGATATTAAAGCTGCCTAGTACGAGACTAAACAGCTTGTTATAAATCCTGTCGTTCGTGCTTAGCCGCGCATACGGCTTACACGGAATGTACGGCCTTTCATTTTGCCTGTTGCCATTTTATCTAATGCCGCTTTAGCAATAGAGCTGTGAACCGCAACATAAGCGTGAAAATCAAATACATTGATTTTACCTACTTTTTTACCATCAATGCCGTCTTTACCAGTTAATGCACCAAGGATATCACCAGGGCGTAGTTTGTTTTTCTTACCGCCATCAATCCAAAGTGTTACCATTTCAGGGTAATGAGGCTGTTCACTTAAGTGATCTTCACTTGGTAGTGGTTCATCATTAATAGTAATGCTCATGTAATCTTCGACTTGAGCAATGCTGTTAGTTTCTTTATTGTTAAATAAGCTTAGTGCAATACCTTTATTACCAGCACGGCCAGTACGACCAATACGGTGAACATGAACTTCAGGATCACGAGATATTTCAAAGTTGATTACCGCATCTAGTGAATCAATATCTAGACCACGAGCCGCAACATCGGTAGCAACTAAGATAGAAGTACTTTTGTTGGCAAAGCGAACTAACGCTTTATCACGATCACGCTGTTCTAAATCACCATGAAGTGCAGTTACGCTGAAATCAAAATGACGTAATTCGTCAGCAACTTCTTGAGTAACACGCTTTGTATTACAGAAGATAACTGTCGATTCTGGGCGGTGCTTAAGAAGAAGCAGTTGAAGTGCCTTTAAGCGGTCTTCAAAATCATCTACTTTGTAAAAATACTGTTCAATAGATGTGTTTTCAACTTTATCTTCAGCTTTTGCCATGATTGGATCGTTCATGATGCGATCGGCAATAGACTTAATTTGCGGTGGGAAAGTTGCACTGAACAGTAAGTTTTGACGTTTAGCCGGAGCGTGATCCAATACCATATCAATCGCGTCTTGGAAGCCCATTTCTAGCATACGATCAGCTTCATCAAGAACAAATGTATTTAGATTGTCTAGGTTTAAGTAACCTTTACGTAAGTGCTCTTCAACACGGCCAGGAGTACCAACGATGATGTGCGCGCCGTGCTCAAGTGAACCGATTTGTGGACCAAATGGAACACCACCGCATAGTGTTAATACTTTGATGTTATGAATAGAGCGAGCAAGCTTACGAATTTCTACCGCAACTTGATCTGCTAATTCACGTGTTGGACATAAGACCAATGATTGAACACGAAAACGTTTTACATTTAAGTTTGCTAGTAGACCTAAACCAAATGCAGCTGTCTTACCTGAGCCCGTTTTTCCTTGGGCAATGAGATCTTTCCCTTTCAGCATGAATGGTAAGCTTTGTGCTTGAATTGGAGTCATTTCTTTATAGCCTAAAGTATCTAGGTTTTGAAGAAGAGATGGGTTCAGTTCTAATGATGAGAAAGATGTTTGGCTCAAGGTGATGTCCTATAAACAAGTAGCAGCAAAATAAGAATTGCCTAATGGGGGCAGAGTAAAGAGAAGAGGCATAAAAAGCAAGAGAGATCACACTTTTTCTGTCTATAAAAACATCAAGCTGGATAGGATGACTGGTTTTAGATTATCGTGAGCTTCTACTAGTGATTTTTTAGTGGAATGCTATACTGAGTAGTAAGTGAATAATGATATTATTAAAAGGATTATTTTATGTCTGAAACAAAATTCCGCTTGATTACACGAAGTGATTTTGATGGGTTGGTATGCGCTGTTTTATTGAAAGAATTGAACTTAATTGATGACATTAAATTTGTGCATCCGAAAGACATGCAAGATGGCATTATTGATATTACTGAAAGAGATATTGTCACTAACCTTCCTTATGTTAAAAAAGCACATTTAATCTTTGATCACCATTTATCAGAGACAATTCGTAATACTGGTGAACGTCCAAATCATATCATTGATCCTGACGCTCCTTCTGCTGCTCGTGTTGTATGGGATTATTACGGAGGCTTTGAGCGTTTCCCACAAGCATGGGGAGATATGATGGAAGCGGTAGATAAAGGAGACTCCGCACAATTTAATCAAGAAGAAGTGTTGAACGCGACAGGATGGAATTTATTAAACTTCTTAATGGATGCTCGTACCGGTTTAGGCCGATTCCGTGAATTTCGCGTTTCTAATTATGCATTGATGATGGATTTGATTGATTACTGTAAAGAACATTCGATTGAACAAATCTTAGAATTACCAGACGTGAAAGAACGAATCGATCTTTATTTTGAACATGAAGAGAAGAGTAAAGAGCAAATTTTACGCTGTGCGACACAATACGAGAATTTGGTCTTTCTGGACTTGACTGGTGAAGAAACAATTTATGCGTCAAACCGCTTTAGTATTTATGCATTATTCCCTCAATGTAATATTTCAATTCACAAAATGTGGGGCTTCCAAAAACAAAACATTGTATTTGCAACCGGAAAATCTATCTTTGATCGTTCTTCGAAAACTAACATAGGTGAGCTGATGCTAGCATACGGTGGCGGTGGCCATCATGCTGCTGGTACGTGTCAGATTTCAATAGAAAAAGCGGATGAAGTGCAAAAAATATTGATTAAAACAATTACTCAAGATGGTTAAGATCTACTTTTAGCTCTTATGAATACCGTTGTTTAATAAAAAGTCTAGATAAGTAATTATCTAGACTTTTTTTCAAAATAAATAAAAGTAATCATTTACTCATTAATTTTACAAGATGGTTAGTTGTGTTATATTCGCGCGTCAAATGCATAAGTAAGACAGTATTATAGAGATAGTATGAAGAACGGAAGCGCTTTTTTTTATAGTTCAATGGTGATTGGTTTACTTCTGTTTTTCTTATCCATTTTCTATGTTTATGATTCTTATAGAAGTGATCATGATCGTATTAATGCTCGCCTTCACTTTAATGCAAGCTTTGTTGAACTTTGGTTAATTAAGTCATTTAGTGATTCAGAGAGAGCCTTAGAAGACATGGTGGCTGATCTATCTCGCAATGGCCCTAATAAAAAAGAAGATAATCCATCTGCTTATCAAGTTGAACTGAACTATTTAGCAGAAAAAGAAGATGTGCTCCCTAATGCTATTTCAGCATTTATTATTGATGAAAACTGCCTTATTACCCACAATCGAATTTTACATAATGTAGATGTTTCTCATCGAGAGTACTGCCGTGTTTTAAAAAAGGGATTAGAAAAAGAAAGAGTAGTTACTTTACCATTTGTTGATCTTTTAGGGCGTGATGTTGTGGTTCAGGGTCATAAGATTAAAAGTGATGATGGTGAGTTTGCTGGCATGGTTGGTTTCTCAACTAGTTTAAAGTTCTTTAACTCAACATTACGTCATTTAGACCTTCCCCCATCAATGGGAATTGCGATCTTGAGCTCTAACTTAAGGCTTCTTTCTGTGGTTCCAAAAGGAGGAGATTCGATTGGTAAGACAATTGACTCATCAAATATCGAACCTTATATTCTAGATAAATTACACGCCAACAATGAGGTTAGTTTCGCTTCTGATATATATAAGAATGGTAATATTGATACCGTTTATGCTCGTAAAGTCGAAGGATTACCTTTTATTGTTGTAGTTACTAAGCAACAAGACTATTGGCAAACTATGATATCTATTTCCCTATTAAGCGTGATTGGAATCTGTTTTGTGATCATGCTTTTGCTGATATTTAATCTCCATTATGTAAAACGAACTAAAGCACAAAAAGAAAAGTATTCTGAATTAGCGTATAACGATTACCTTACTGGAGTGAATAATCGTCGAGCAGTTGAGATTAAAGTTGGAGAAGCATTAGAAAGGTATAATGCTAGTAAACAACCTTTTACAGTGATCATGTGTGATATTGATAATTTTAAAGAATACAATGACCAATACGGGCATCATATTGGTGATTTAATGATCACGGCATTTACTGATGGTTGTATATTGAACCTCGAAGACGGTGAGATAGTTGGACGTTTCGGTGGAGATGAATTTATTATTCTTTTACCAAATAAAAACCAACAGCAAGCAAAAGTAATTGCGGAAAAATTGCAAAGAGTAATCAGAGCGATCTCAGTTCCAGTTGGTGAGAAACGCTTAACGATGACATGTAGTATGGGGATTAGCACAGTGACAGATACTACATATACAGTTCAAAACATATTTAGTCATGCTGATCGCCAATTGTATAAAGCAAAAGAATCAGGACGTGACTGTATTGGTTGCCACTAATAACTACCTGATTATATACCCCTATTTATGAACTATCAGTGACGTTCAAGTTTTTAGACTTAAATTTATTTAATAAGACTATTTCGTAAGAGGTAGTCTTATTTTTCATTAATACTGCGGAATGCGCCCATACATTTATAATAAAATTAGGTATGATTGAAAAATAAACATTTATTCGTAAAGTTCAGATATATTTAGATAATTATCAATTATACAAGGAAGAAAATAATGGCATATGATACGTTAATAACAATTGGAGTACTGGTTTTTCTTGTACTCATATTAATTGCTCTGGGTGTAAAAACCGTTCCTCAAGGTCACAACTGGACGGTAGAACGATTTGGTCGATATACCCAGACGTTACAACCGGGTCTGAATTTGATCATTCCATTTATTGATACGATTGGCCATAAAATAAATATGATGGAGCAGGTACTAGATATTCCTGCGCAAGAAGTTATTTCAAAAGATAACGCGAATGTAACCATTGATGCTGTATGTTTTGTTCAAGTCGTTGATGCCGCAAAAGCTGCTTATGAAGTGAGCGATCTTCAGCATGCTATTCGTAATTTAACATTAACGAATATGCGTACTGTGTTAGGTTCTATGGAGCTTGATGAAATGCTGAGCCAACGTGACATGATTAACGTGAAGCTTTTAGCTATTGTTGATGCGGCAACCAATCCATGGGGCGTAAAAATTACACGTATTGAGATTAAAGATGTACAACCACCAGCAGATCTAACAGCAGCGATGAACGCACAAATGAAGGCTGAGCGCCATAAGCGTGCCGATGTACTAGAAGCTGAGGGCAAACGTCAGGCTGAAATACTAAAAGCAGAAGGTCATAAACAAGGCGAGATCCTAAAAGCTGAAGGTGACAAGCAAGCGGCAATTCTACAAGCTGAGGCCCGTGAACGTGCCGCCGAAGCCGAAGCAAATGCAACAAGAATGGTATCAGAAGCGATTTCTCAAGGTGATATGCAAGCGGTCAATTACTTTATTGCGCAAGGCTATACCGAAGCATTAAAATCAATAGGACAGGCAGAAAACAGTAAAATCATTATGCTGCCTTTAGAAGCATCGGGCTTAATGGGCTCAGTTGCGGGTATTGCTGAAATGTTTAAAGTCGATAAAGAGGGTTCTAAATAGGAGTTCATAATGGAATTTTTTGAGCAAATGAATCACTGGCATTGGTTAACGCTTGGTTTACTGCTACTTGCTGGTGAATTATTAGGAACCGCGGGTTACTTTTTGTGGATAGGGCTATCTGCTGTGGTGGTTGGTATATTGTATGCCATTATTCCACTCAGCTGGCAATTACAATGGGTAAGTTTTGCTGTTTTTTCTCTTTTTGCAACGTGGTTGTGGTGGAGATATCAGCATAAAAAAGATGAAACATCGGATGCTAAACGGGTATTGAATCAAAAAGATAAGCAATTAATTGGACAAACATCTCGTTTGGAAGAGGATATTATTGCAGGTTCTTGCCGAATTGTTCTAGGCGATACCACTTGGTCTGCAAAAAGTTTTCAAAATATTCCAAAGGGTACACTAGTTCATGTTGTATCTGTTGACGGTATTATTTTGACCATTGAGCCAATCAAGAAATAAATATACATTTTAAATACAAAGGTTGCCATTTTACGCCTACATTTGAGCGCAAAATGGTAACCTGATCTACACAACGAAAGCATCAGCCCTTCAGTTACCTATTAAATATAACATTCTCGCATCTTTATTATCACTTATCTCTAATATAAAATATGTGACATTTAATATTTTTTATAATATTTTATTTATAAACCGCTATTAAATTAGAGCGGATGGATATTCAATTTATCCAATAATTATTTTATAAATGGTCAATTACAACATATCAAGGTTATATAAATCATGAGTTATAAAGATCTAGCAGTACGAAAAAAAATTGCCGTTGTATTTTCTACAATTGGACTGGTAATGATAGCGTTTGCTATTTTTTTATTACAAGAATTAAATAAAGTAGAAGCTGAAGTTATTAACTTTACAGATTCTACTGTTCCAAGTGTGTTAGCTGTTGAAGATATTTATTTTGATATGAATGCGTACCGCCGAAATCAATATGCAGCATTAAGTTACCAAGAAAAAGATTTACCCCGTTTATTTTCTACTCTTTCTGAACAAGGCAATTCGATTAAAGCAGAATTAGCCGCTTATGAAGCGACAGTTGTTAGTAATGAAGAACGTCGAATATTTGATCGAGTAGCAAATGGATGGTCTGAATACCAACGTGTTTTAAAAGGGTTTACTCAAAAAATACAAAATGGTGAAAAAAATATAGCGATAATGGATCTTGTGAATGCTTTAAGCCAATTTGAAGAGGTTGGTGCCGCGATGGACGTACTAGCAGAGGCCAATGTTGCTTTTGTAACGAATAATCGTACAACAATTATGGCTAGTGTAAATAACGTGACTATGGCGACTAAGGTGTCATTCACTGCTCTTATTGGTTTTATGATATTTATTACTTTCTTTTTAGCCCGTCAAATCTGTCGTCCATTAAATCTAGTTGTTGAACAATCTAAAGCAATTGCTTCAGGCGACTTAACTTTCCGTCTTCAACGTGAAGAAATTGGTAACGATGAATTAGGTGAGTTAGCGGATACTAACATTGAAATGCAAAATCAGTTGCGTATGTTGATAGAAGACACTATTTCAGCAGTAACTCAACTCTCTGCTGCTGTAGAAGAGATGAGCGCCATCTCTGAGCAATCATCACGCGGTATGCAGCAGCAACAGTCTGATATTACGACGGTAGCCGCAGCGATGGAAGAGATGAAGGCAACGGTAGCTGAAGTAGCAAATAACACTGAAACAGCCTCTACATCAGCGCTAGAAGCGTCTGAAGAAGCGAAACAAGGCAACCAAGATGTTCAATCGAATATTGATCAGATTCAAATTGTTTCTCGTGATATCGAACAAGCCGGTGAATTGGTTGAAGAGTTAGAGCGTGAATCAAATAATATTAGTCTTGTAGTTGAAGTTATTCGTGGTATTGCTGATCAAACGAACTTGTTAGCACTGAATGCAGCAATTGAAGCAGCACGAGCAGGTGAACAAGGTCGTGGTTTTGCTGTTGTTGCTGACGAGGTTCGCTCTTTAGCGGGTCGAACTCAGTCATCAACCAGTGAAATTGTTGAGATCATCGAGAAGCTACAAGCAAGTGCAACACATGCGAAAGCTGCAACCGACCAAAGCTGTTCTAAAATTCGCGTTTGTGTAGAACAAAGCGTTCAAACAGGTCAATCAATTCAAATGATTGAAGAGACAATGATGAGAGTGGCTGATACCGGTATTCAAATAGCAAGTGCATGTAGTCAGCAAGATTCAGTAACAGAAGAGCTAGGTCGTAATATTCAAAGTATGAGTTTATCTGCAAGTGAAGTAGCGTTAGGTGCAGATCAAACGGCACAATCAAGTGTGGAGTTAGCTCAACTTGCAACAACACTACAAACCTCACTATCACGCTTTAAGGTATAGAATAACTTTAAATACACTATATTCTAACATTTAAAACTAATAAAAAAGGAGGCTAACTAGTCTTAATGCCGATCATTTAAGATAAATATGATCGGTTGACCGATCCTTTTTAGATGTCAAAATCCAAGTGTATTTTATGCACTTGGATTTTTTTAGTGCGCCGAGCATGGCGTTGTTCTAGGAGGTGAAAGTCCTCTACGGGCTCAGTC
>Ga0316197_10000159_pt1 | contig 50173 bp, 46 predicted proteins | sample OudBiesiAoxic_MG_FD_204939 | JGI IMG/M metagenome (GOLD analysis project Ga0316197, IMG submission 204939) | Coastal sediment microbial communities from Oude Bieten Haven, Netherlands - site A oxic | ecosystem: Environmental > Aquatic > Marine > Coastal > Sediment | place: Netherlands... | reverse complement strand
TCGAGCAATGGGCTACCCGGAATGGCTCACGCTCCACACATGACGCCGGAGACGGTCGGATCACCGAGCGGGCTCAAGTGATCACAGCGATTCGTCGGCGGCCGCGTTCGCTATGTACGTCTGGGCGATAGTCGTGGCAGACGCCTCGACGGCGACGGTGCTCTACTTGCCGGTTCCGGTTCTGTAGTTCGTTCTCATCACATCGTTGCGCAAGCACCCAGGCCCGCGGCGAGGCCGACGACGTCACCTGACAAGCACATCGACCCCGACGCATCGTGCAATGCACCTGTCTCGTTCCTCGCGGCGGACGCGACAGGTGGCCATCGATCTCAGTCGAGTTCTGCTTCGATCGCAGCGATCGCGAACCCGAGGGCTCGCGTGATGTTGCCAGCAGCGGTCACGGTGAGAGCCGTGCCGATGATCGGTGCGACGGCAACCAGGACACCCTGGACGTCTTCGAGCGTGACATCCAGATCGACTGCGGTGCCGGCGTTGGCGAGATACGAGACCGGCGGAGCGCCGACCGCGGCGAGTGCTGCGATCCGGGCGAGCATCAACTCGCGCGGATCGAGGTTGCACGCATCCACCGACGACGCGGTCATGAGGGCGATCGTGTCAAGGACGGGGGTTTCGTCAGCCATTGGGTTCTCCTTGGGTTGGTTGCCGGGATTCGGCAGGTTCGACATCCATTGCAGCCGGCAGCCGCTGACACGTCGTCACTCGCTTCGAGTGATTGGCGGCGGCCGGACGCCCGGGCGCCTGACGCGGAGGAGGGCGACGATGCCCAAGTCCACGAGAGAACGCGTCGTGTCGAGATCTCATTCATGTGAGACGTCGTCGCGACTATTACCTTGGCGAGTAGGCAACTCCCAGGCACCCGATATCACCCGCTCGCAATCCCGAGACTTGGCGGGTAGCCCGCGCCGCATCGCGGCCCTTTCGCCGTGCTCGATATTCGCGTCGCCGCGAAGGCCTCAGACCCGTCCGAGATCCGGCATTCTGCGCACGGCGGAGCATCCCATAACGCCCGCCGACTCATCCGCGATCTCGTCACCAACGTGCCGACCCTGACGAGTCCCAACGCACTTCGAGTCGCTGACGCGCTCGTTGATCCGATCTTCGATGACTCGATCCTCGAGGGTCCCGGAGTCCGTCGGGATGCCCCCTGGTTCTGATCGAAACAGGGCGCCCGGTCCGTGCCTAGAACGTGCCTAGAAGGACGCGAAATAGCGGCGGGTTAGGCACAACAGCGAGCAACACCGAGACTGTTGAGAACATGGGGTGACCAGGCAAGACGTGCCTCTACCAGGCACGATGCGAAATCGCTCTGACCGATTCCCAAGCTGAGAACGCGGGTTCGATTCCCGTCATCCGCTCTGAAAACACCTGGTAGATGGTCGTTTTCGTCCGGTCTCGGTCCACCGGCGATGGTCGTCGGTTTCGAGTGGGTCCCGTCCGGGATCCGACACGACGACTGGTATCTGGTATGTCGTCGGCCGGGACGTTGGTGACGGTGCTTCTCGCCATCGTCCAGCGTGTCGTTGATCCGGAGGCGCAGGCGACGTCGGCCTGGTCTCGATCAGGTGATCCGACGGCGGATCGGCTCGGGGCCGACTCGTCATGGCGGGCGCGCGACACTGAGCGAATGACCAACGCATCAACCGAACCCGTGACCGGATCAGCGACAACGACGATCGCCGCGCCGATCAGCGAGATCTTCGCCGCAGTCACCGACGTGACGCGAATGGGCGAGTGGAGCCCGGAATGCGTCGCTTGCAGATGGGTCGGCGACGCCACGGGTCCCGCGGTCGGTGCGGAGTTCGAGGGCGACAATGTCGCGGCCCTGGGCCCGATCACCCTCAAGCGGTGGACGACGACGTCCGAGGTCGTCGATGTCGAACCGAACTCCTCGTTCGAGTTCAGAGCCGAGGGATACACGACTTGGCGCTATGAGTTCGCCGAACGCGATGGCGCGACGATCGTCACCGAGTCCTTCAGCTATCCACCGTACGTCGGCTGGCAGAAGTGGGTCTACGGTCGGTTGGCGAATCGGCAGAAGGCGATGACCAAAGGGATGCAGGCAACGCTCGACCGCATCAAACAGTCGCTCGAACGCTGATCATGTGGAGCGCCTTCGACGCAGAAACGGCCGTCGTTGCGCGAGGCCACGGGCGGTACGACGCTCACCTTTCGACCGCATGGGACATCGGTGACAACGCAAACGGTGGCTACGCAATGCTCCCTGTCCTCCGCGCGCTTCGTGAAGAGTCCGGCCACGCTGACCCGCTGTCGATCACCACGCACTTCCTCCGACCCATTCAGGGCGGCGGCGAAGCCCGGATCGACACGACCCTTGTCCGCAGCGGTCGGTCGGTCAGTGTGGTGGCCGGCGACCTGACCGTGGCGGGGACCAAACGCCTCACGGTCAGCGCGGTGTTCGGCGCCATCGACGACAACGACGACGAGCCCGGCGCCGAGATCGATGTGCGGGCGCCCGCGATTGCGTCGCCGGACGAGTGTGTCGACCGTGTCGAGCTGCTGCAGGGCGTCGCGTTGCCGATCGCCTCGCGCCTCGACGTGCGCGTCCCCGCCGGCTCTGCGGTCGCAGACGAGTCGAATCGTGCGATCACCGAGGGCTGGGTCCGACTGAGTGACGGCACGCCGCCCACGGTGATGTCGTTGCCGCTCTTCGCCGATGCCTTCCCGCCTTCGCTGTTCGCCAAACTCGGCAGCGTCGGCTGGGTCCCGACGATCGAGCTCACCGTGCATGTCCGCCGACGACCGGTCGACGGGTGGATCCAAGCGCGCTTCGAGTGCGACGACCTGGTCGGCGGCCGCATGATCGAGAGCGGCACGCTGTGGGACCGAATGGGCCGAGTCGTCGCCCGCTCGCGCCAGCTCGGACTCCTGCTCGGGACCTGACATCTCGTGGTCCCGGCGGTCAGAGTCGCTGCGGTCCCGGTTGGGCTGCCCACCCTCGTCATCGACCCGCGCAGGTTGGTCACTACGATCGATTGAGTCCTGCAAACGAGTGATTGCGAGGAACCTGCGATGTCGGAACGCTTCGAGCACTTGTTCGCGCCACTCGAGGTCGGGCCGGTGAGGCTGAAGAACCGCATCGTTCGCTCGGCCCACGGCACGCTGATGACAGGTGAACGGCTGATCGCGTATCACGAGGCTCGTGCTGCGGGTGGTGTCGCGCTCAGCACGATGGAGGCGACCGGTGTGCACGCGAACGCTCCGAGTCTGATTCCGCTGTACAACGACGATTGCATTCCGTTCTTCCGCGAGTTGACGGCGCGCATGCGTCCGTATGGAATGGCGATGTTTCAGCAGATCTACCACCCCGGCTCAGCGACGCGTCCGAGGAAGGCACAGACCCAGCTGTCGTCCAGTGCGATCCCGAACCCGATGGTCAACGGCATCCCCACCGAGATGACCGTGTCGGAGATCAGCGAGATGATCGAGGCGTTCGGGCAGGCTGCGAGACGCTGCCGTGAGGGTGGGCTCGACGGCATCGACCTGCATGCCTCGTCCGGATATCTCATCGAGCAGTTCCTGTCGCCGGCCACCAATGTTCGCGAGGACGAGTACGGCGGTTCCCTCGAGAACCGGATGCGGTTTCTCCTCCAGATCCTGGAGGTCGTCCGAGATGCTGTCGGCAACGACTACTGCGTCGGTATTCGCCTTCCCAACGAGGAGTACATCCCGGGTGGGCTCTCACCCGGCGACATCGCCGAGATCGCACGCGTGGTCGAGCCCCATGTCGACTATGTCTCGCTCCACATGGGTTCGTATTGGCGCTTCTACACCTTGCTGGCCCCGATGGACGTTCCCCTCGCGAATGAGATGCCCGCCAACGAGCGCATCATCGGTCATGGCGCCGAGCGCCTGACCAAGCCAACGATGGTCGTCGGTCGGATCATGACGCTCGACGACGCCGAGCGGATCGTCGACAGTGGCGCCGCCGACATGGTCTCGATGGTCCGCGCGCTGATCGCCGACCCGGAATTGGTCAACAAGTCGCGACGAGGCGAGGCACACCTGGTTCGGCCGTGCATCGGCTCCAACATGGGCTGCGTCGGCCAGCTGATGTCGACCGGAGCCCTCGGCTGCGTCGTGAACGTCGCTGCCGCCCGCGAGACGACGGTGGCCTTCGACCCGCCGGGTCCAGCCGACGTCCGCAAACGGGTCCTCGTCATCGGCGGCGGACCCGCTGGACTCGAAGCGGCGCGTACTGCGGCCCTTCGCGGCCACGAGGTCCACCTGTTCGAGGCGACCCGCCGGCTCGGCGGGCAGGTCGCGATCGCCGCCACCGCACCACATCGGTCCGACCTCGGTGCGATCACCGAGTGGCTCACCAGCGAGATCGAACGTCTGGGTGTGTCGATCACGCTCAACACGTGGGTGGACCCTGATGTCGTCGCCGCGCTGGCGCCCGACGACGTGATTCTCGCGACCGGCGTCGTGCCGCGGCGCGACGGATTCCAGCTCACGACACCCATCGATCCGGTGCCGGGCCACGACCTGCCACACGTGTTCACGTCGTGGGATGTGTTCGGATTCGGAGGACGCGCCGAGCTCGTCGGTCCGGCCGTCGTGTACGACGACACCGGCACATTCGAAGCGATTTCGGTCGCCGACACACTGCTGGAAGCCGGTCTGGCGGTCACGATGGTGGCTCGCAACGACGCGATCGGCGCGACGCTGCCGTACCCGCCAGCGACGGTCATGGCCGCGACGGAGCGGTTGATGTCAGGCGCGTTCGACTTCATCGGCGGCCATTGCCTCCGAGTGATCAGAACCGATGCCGTCGACATCGGAGTCGCCTTCACCGAACGCGTCCGCACGATCGAAGCCGCCACTGTCGTCATCGTCACCTATGGGCACCCCAACCGGGAGCTCGGAGAGTTGTTCGCTGGCGAATCCCGCAGTTGGCGCACCCACCGGATTGGCGACGTCACCGGCACGAACGGCATCCAGTCGGCCATCCATCAGGCGGCCGAACTCGCTCGAGCGCTCTGACCGATCCTCGTCATCGATCCGATCGAAGGATGGACGGTCACGGAGCTACCCACCTTCGACCAGCTTGCCGCACTCCCGAAGTCCATCCACGGGTTGCTCAGCGGCTGGGATCTCGACCGTTCCAGGCGACGAGGCGGTCGATGGCAGAGGCGTCGTCGGGGACGGGGACTCGCTCAGCGAACGGGATCGCTACCTCGTCCAGACCCATTGCGGCGGAGATCTCCTCGAACAGCGCGCGGCGGTTCTCGGCGGGGAGAAGGTCGCGCGCGGCGAGCGCTGCGGTGACGACGGTGTCGTCCCAGTCGGGTTGTTGTCCGGTCGCGACCGCGAGGTCCCACGTGTGAACCGTCAGTTCGGAGAAGTAGGACGTCAGGACCTCGGCACCGTTGCCCTGGATCCACGGCAGCGCCATGGGCTGTTCGAGCACGGCATCGTCGCGCCACGCATCCGCGGCGCGGCGCGCCGACGCCGTCCAGGCGTCAGACCAGCCGTTGTCGGGTGCGTGGGACTCGGTGACGGTGAAGGGGTCTTCGCCCCGTCCGAGCGCGGCGACGCGGTCGAGCACGCCGACGAGATGCCCGAGCATTGTGCGCACGTCCATCTCGGAGCATGGTGTTGGGGCGGTGAGCTGGTCGGGCCGGACGCGAGCGATGACGGACCCGCCTGTGGCGATCGCACGATCGAGAATCGGCCGAGGGTCTACAAGGTCGTGGGGAGTGGGGTTCGTCGGTGAAGTCATGTCGCCATCATGGTGACGTAAACCGGTCAGGACATGACCGGTTTACTATGAAAGTATCGCCGGGTGCGAACCGACCGGCTGGTGGCCATCCTCCTCTTGCTGCAACAGCGCGAGCAGGTGACAGCAGCAGAGGTCGCCCGAGAGCTGGAGGTCTCCGAGCGCACCGCCCGCCGCGACCTCGACGCCCTGGCCATGGCCGGGGTACCCGTGTACTCCATGCAGGGCCGAGGCGGCGGCTGGCGCCTCGTGGGCGGCGCCCGCACCGACCTGTCCGGGTTGACAGCGAGCGAGGCCCGCGCCCTGTTCCTCGTGGCCGGTCCGGCCTCGGCTGCGACCCCGGCCGTGAAAACCGCTCTACGCAAGCTCGTCCATGCCCTGCCGGAGCCCTTCCGGGTGCAGGCCGAGGCGGCAGCGTCGTCGTTGGTCGTGGACCCGCAACGATGGGGGTCGAGTCGGGTCGAGCACCGACCACCCCACTTCCTCGACGAACTCCAAGACACGGTGATCCGCGGCGTCCAGGTCCGGCTCGGCTACGTCGACCGCAAAGGCGCCGAAACCGAGAGAACCGTCCACCCGCTTGGCATCGTCGCCAAAGGTCCGACGTGGTACCTCGTCTCCGACACCGAGGCCGGCCGGCGAACCTTCCGGATCGACCGCGTGTCGTCCGTCGCACCGACCGACGATCCCGTGCACCGACCCGCGGACTTCGACCTTGCCGAGAGCTGGCGTGAGATCGCCGACGAAGTCGACCGCAAGCGAACGCCCCTCGAGAGCCAGGCAGTGTGCGCGCCCCATGGGATCGGCCTGCTCCGGATGGTGCTCGGCAGTCGACTCGAGGTGGGTGGTTCCACGACCGACGGCCACATCGAGGTCGTGATCCGCGGCCACAACGAGCACGCGCTCGCCGGCGAGCTTGCCGGGCTGGTCGAATGGCTCGACGTGACTGGCCCTCCGGGTGTGCGAAACCACCTGGCCTCGATCGGCAACGCGCTCGTCGAGCGATACGGCTGAAGCAGGCCGACGGAACGATCAGCGTCTGGGACGTCGAACATGGCGTGCTCGGCGCCGCTGCACGCTGCACTTCAGCAACGTCTCCGCGCCGACCTGGCTGAAGGTCACCGGACCGGTTGCTTCACCGACGGCGCCGACCGGCGTTCGTCGTCACCGACTGACCGATCAACATCTCGCAGGATGCAATATCGTTTACGGTTTCGAGGCGCCATGGACGTTGCAACCGAGTTGCGTCGATGCCGTACGCTCGGCTGCCTCCGGGCCAACATCGCTTCTTCTCAGACCTCCAATTGCGGAAACACAGGCAGCATGCAAAGGTCTCGCGTATGAAGATCGTTGCTCAAGTAGCCCAAACCGGTGCAGCACTCTGGATTCTGAACGTCTGGTTCAACAGATTCGACAAGGACACCGGCTATCGCGGCGGCGACGCCACGAACATGCGCGAAGAGTTCGCGGCGTATGGCCTCTCCGAGAAGGCGATGTACGCCGTCGGTGCCACCAAGGTGAGCTTGGCGGTCCTGATGCTGATCGGACTCGTCAAGCCAAAGCTCACCCGGCCGGCGTCCACCGGACTCGCCGGGCTCATGGTCGGCGCCATCGCGATGCACGTCAAGGTGAAGGATCCGATCAAACGATCCGCACCAGCGATCACCGTCTTCAGTCTGTCGACTCTCGCTGCGATCTTCGGCGGAACGACCACCGCATGACGGTCAACGTGCGAGGAACAGCACGACCAGCGCTCCGTTGATCGCCGCAAGGGTCCCGGCAGGCACCATCAGCCGCGGGGCGTCGTGTACCCGGAACCGGACAACGAGTCCGAGCACCATCATCAGGGTGAGTCCTGCCGCAGCGGCCACACCGATGAGCGCGACGCGCAGACCCACCAGAACACCCACCGCTCCGAGCAGTTGCATCGATCCGGCGAAAACACGGACCGTCGGCATCCCGTAGCGTTCGTATTCGCCCCGGGGTCCAACCCCGAACAGCGTCTCGCCTCCATAGAAGAAGAACGCCAGCGCTGAAATCACAACCAGCGTCGCGAGGAGCATGAGATTGCCCACCCTACGGTTCGCCGTCCAATGAGCAACTGACTCGCAAGGCTGGGATCCGCCCCGGCGGCGCTTCCCTCCTGCTCATCGTCGCATGGCCGACACATCGCTCCGAGCAGTCGGGCTACAGGGCCCGGACTCCCCAGGTCGACGGTTCGACGAGCTGACCGAGCCGCACCTCGAGGCGAAGTGTCTCGCCTCGGCCGATCTCCTGGTCGAGGCGGAAGACGCGGTTCCCCCAGCTGGTGACCGGCGCAAGGGGGGACGTCGACAGCAGCGTCTCGGCGTCGAAGCACGCTTCGAACCAGATACAGCAGCCGTCGACGATCGCGTCCTCCGACGCCGTGCGCTCGACGATGTGCCGAGTGGGCAGTATCTCGAGGGAGTCGAGCGTGTTCAGGTCGAACTCGATGATCGGCTGCGGTTCGCCGATGGTCGATTCGACCGAATGCGGACGCAGCCAGAACTGATCATTGCGACCTTCATCGAATCGTGCGGCAACAGGGGAATGCCGGGTGGCGCTGAGGTCGATGCCGTCCGGCAGGTCGATGTTCCAGAATCGGCGTATCCGCATCTCCGGACGCATCGACACGGGTTCGATGAAGAGACGGAACCGCGCGGGGAGGATCCGTCCGGAGGGGGCGAGTGCGCGATCGCGAAGATCCAGCACGTTCTCGAGCATGTTCTCGTTGAACAGCTCGTCACCCATCTGCTCATGCAGCACGACGTCGATCTTCTCGGGCGGAGTGAAGTCGCGGCTGTTCGCCCGGACGAACTCGATGTTGGTGAACCCGTTGTGCGCAGCGATCTCGCGAGCGACATCGATGAAGTCGGAATGCTCGAGGGCGTACACCTTCTTCGCTCCCGCACGGCTCGCCATGAACGCGAGCAGGCCGGTGCCCGTGCCGAGGTCGAGCACGACATCACCCGCCTGCACATTGCGTTGGATCCCGCGGTGGTACGCCTCGACACGGACACTGTCGCTCAGCATCTCCTCATGCGCCTCAAGACCGGCGAAGTTGTGGCTGTTGATCAGGCCATCCACGACGCTCATCATGCGGTGGCTCGACGCAGCTCGCTCGGCGACGAATTCTGTCGCCGAGCGGACAACCCTGGTCGCCGCTCGTTGTGCCCGATTGCTCATGCATCGGAGGCTAGGAGCAGGCGACCTCCCGGCGATTGCGCAGCACCGCATCGGGGCCGACATCGGGTGGTCGCTCCCGATGATGAATCGGGTTGCGGGCGCCGGGTATCGAGCACACCTGGTTCGCGTGGGTTCGTCGGCTGGGGCCATGGTCGGACTCCATGAGTACCATCGCGTACCCGTTCGGCATCGCGCGGGCGAACCAGCTCGAGGTGTTTCATGAGTCCGAACCACGGTCAGGTCGAAGCGTGGAACGGTGGTGAGTCGGTGCACTACGTCAGCCATGCCGACCGATACGACCGGCAGTTGGCCAACTTCACGACTGCGTTGTTGGAACGGGCGGCCATCTCGGCAGATGACACGGTGCTCGACATCGGCTGTGGGTGCGGGGTCACGACACTGAAGGCCGCGGCCAACGCGCATCGGGTACTCGGTCTCGACATCTCACATCCTCTGGTGGAGATCGCCGACCAACGCGCTGCGGATGCAGGAGTCGACAACGCCGAGTTCATCGTCGCAGATGCACAGACGCACGGCTTCGCCGACGGCGAGTTCACCGTCGTCATCAGCCAGTTCGGATTGATGTTCTTCGACGATCCGGAGGGTGCGTTCGCGAACTTGCGGCGTTCGCTCGCACCGGGGGGTCGACTGTCGTTCGTCTGCTGGCAGGGGCTGGAAGCCAATGAGTGGTTGATGGTCGTAGGCAGCGCTGTGGCGAAGCACTGCGAGATTCCAGATCTCGGAGGGCGCTCGGGCGGGCCCGGAATGTTCTCACTCAAGCGGCCGGACGAGACGATTGCTCTGCTGGAGGCGGCCGAGTTCGCGCAGGTGGACGTCGAACCGATCACGACCACGATGCAGCTCGCCGGGGGCGAGACGGTCGAGGAGTCCCTCGACTTCCTGCTTGGCATGGGGATGGTCCGTGGACTGATCAACCGCCTCGATGGTCACGCACGTGAGCGCGCGGTCGAGCAGATCAGGGCAACGCTCGCCGGCCGATACGAGACCGAGGTGGGTGTCACGCTCGGTGCCGCCGGATATCTCGTCTCCGCACGCCGCTGATCAATGACGGACGTATCGAAGCGCAGCGTCTGGGAGCCACATCGACCGTCACCTCGTGGGCATCAGATGTGGGCATTTGGATGAAGCGGTCAACCACCGAAGATCACGTCGCGGAGCTGATCGAATGTCGGCGATCCTGCGGGACCGTCGGCGGTTTGGTACATCCGACACGACAGACCGACCGGAGCGTCAGCATCGGCGAACGGGTCGACGCCGTCGACGATGATGCTCGGCGAACCGTGGAATCGTGTCGCCTCAGCGTCCTCGACGGTTTCGACGAGTCGGCGTTCGATCACCATCTCCGGATGCTCGGCGGCGAGCGAGCGGAGGTGGTTGTCGGTCTCGACCCAGTTCGGGCAGTCGTCGAAGTAGAGCAGTGTCACGTTCACGGCTCAACCGTAAACCTTGTACTACGGTTCAAGGTCAAGCGGTATCGTTCCGGATCGCGAAGATCGGCGAACTGGCCAACTCGTGTGATGTGCCCACCCAGACCATTCGGTTCTACGAGAAACGCGGGCTGCTCCCGGAGCCGACCCGTCTCCCCAACGGGTACCGGAGCTATGACCACGCCACAGTCGAGCGGATCACCTTCATCCGACGATCACAAGCCGCCGGCCTGACACTCGCCGAGATCGCCGGCGTACTCAACGTCCGCGACGAAGGTCAAGCACCATGCAGCCACGTCTCCGACCTTCTCGCCACCAAGCTGGGAGATGTTCAACAACGAATCGAACGAACTCACCGTGCTCCGTGAAGAACTCACCGCGCTCGTCGAGCGCAGCAAACAACTCGACCCAGCCGACTGCACAGCCGGCCAGATCTGCCACATCCTGCGCTCCGGTTGACGGCGAGCGACACGGCCTTCGTCGGTCGCCGCCACCAACGGGCCAACAGACAGTTCCGCCAAGGTCGACTCGTACCCCTCCGCAACCCGACGATCGTGCGGAAGGGGCCGAGGCCTCTGGCCCCGCATCAGCGAAGGTGAAACGTTGGGGTGGGAGGAGTCAGGGGTTGTGCGATGTTGCGGAAGCGTCGATGGTTCGTGGTGGGAGCTCAACTGTCGGCCGCTCTCGTCATCGCGGCGGGCTGCATGGGTCAGGACTTCTCGGGGAGCCCGTTGAGCTTGAGTGAGCTGGATCACGGGTGGCTGGTCACGGTCGAGCCGGGAGAGAAATTCGACATCGGGCTGAAGGGCAACGCTGCGTATCCCGACCTTGGCTGGCAGGTCGTCGATTTCGACCCCGCTGTGATCGAGCTCAGGGATGACGAGCAGGTACCTCTCGGGGATCCGGAGGGTGTCGACTTCCCGGTCGCTCCGGTCTCGGTTTTCTTCTTCGAGGCAGTTGCCCTGGGTGCGACGCCACTTGCATTTGAGTTCGTGGTCGATGGGGAACCGATCGACGTGGCCGAGTACAGCGTTGCCGTCGTTGACGATGCCTGCGAGGCCGGACTGGGTGCGGTGGCGAACCGGTGTGGCCTCGCCTTCAGTTACCAGCCGCAAGATTTGACGGAGTTGGATCACGGTCAGGCGGTGGCGCTCGAACCGGGAGCGACGCTCGAGCTCACTCTCACGGCCAACGCTCTGCACCCCGAGAGCCCGTGGGAGGTGACCGCGATCGACGCCGACGTGATCGGTATCGACGGTCCGATCGACATCCCTGCCGATCGTCAACGGGGTGACTGGGGTCCCTGGGAACCGGACAGCCGACACTCATTCCTGCCGGCTTGGACGTTCGCCATCGAGGGCATCGGGCTGGGCGAGTCCGAACTCGTGCTCGAATTGCCCGTCGGGGATGTCCCGCTCGATCGGTACGTGCTCACCGTTGCCGTCGTTGAGGACTCGTGCGACACCGAGAGCTACCGAAGCACCTGCGACCAGTAGGGCGAGTCCCCTGTTCAACCGGCGAGGTCCAGGATCGTCGTCGGTGCCGGCGTTCAAGGAGACGTCGACATCTGGTGGTACCCGACGGGATCGTTCGAGCGGCGCACGATGCGGTGTTGCTCGATCGCGGAGACCGGGACTGAACCCGTCGTCTTCGGGAGTGCCCGGGCCGGTGTCGGCGTGTCAGGTCTCGAAGGGGGTGACGGTTGCGCCGGCGGGGCCGACGACAACGAGGAGATCGTGGGCGTCGCTGGCGTCGATTCGAACGGCGAGGTCGTTCAGGTCGAGGTCGGGGATTGTGGTGTCGTCCGTTCGATACCAACTCTCCAGGTCGGCACCGGTCGCGATTGCGAGTTCGTCGGCCAGGTCGGCGCCGCGAGGTGCGATCAGCACGATGTGTCTCGGCAGCGGTGGAGCGGGAATGGGCTCGACCGAAGTGAGGGTCTTGCGGTCGGAGCGGAACACGGCGAGGTGGTACCAGGCCGCTCCGGTGACCGTGACGAGCAGTGACAGCCCGACCCGCATGGACCGGATCGCCTCGCCGCCGAAGGTACCTTCGAGCAGGTTCTCGATCGCGATGAACAGCACGCTGATCAGGCTGACCAAGACGACGATCCCGCCCACGCCGAACAGCACGATCAGATAGATCCGGCGGACCGCCGATTCGAGCTCTGCACCAGGGTCTTCGACGACGTGGCGACGGATGCGGGACCAGAACACCCACCACAGGGGTGCGCCGATCATGGCGAGAGTGACGGCCAGGATCAGCCGGTTGGCGATGCTCGGGTCGGTACCCGCCGGTACGGGGGTGATGGCCTCGAACAGCGCTGACAGCGCGAGCGTCACGGCGACCGTGGTGGCCACCAGCCCGGTGCCGGCCATCACGTAGTCATAGGTACGGAACGGTTCACCGCGATCGACCCGGTCTCGGGCTTGCAGGACCCAGCGATGGTATTGCCAGGTGGCGATGCCCACCACGAGGACGGCGGTCGCTGCTGCGTACACGTATTCGAAGTACTCGCTTGCCATCGGTGTTGTGGGCTGGCCGATGAACCAGACCAGCGTCCGGTATCCGATCGTGGCCGCCGCGCCGACCGTTGCGATGAGGCCGCCGAGCGCGCCGAGCACGACCACGTAGACGTGCCACAACGTTGTGCGCTCGGCGCGTAGATACTGCGCCAGCCAGTACCAGGACCAGACCACCCCACCGAGCAGGGTGGTGATCAACCACCGACCGAGCACGGGCTCTTCGTGGCCAGCCGGTATGGCATCCACAAGCCCGGTGTAGATCTCGTCGCCGCCGACGTAGACGATCCCGCCGATGCCGATCACCAAAGTGGTCAGCCCGGTCAGGCTCCCCGCAGCCAGATGTGCGTCACCGGGCAGGCCGTACGCCGCCTTCAGCCAGAACCAATGCATCGCCCACACTGCGCCCCACACGACAACCGGCACCAGGGCAGCCACGTCGAACTCTTCGACTCCGGCGACCCCCTCGAGCAACCGCTGGGCCGTCACGACCGTCACGACCAACGACACCAGCAGCGACAGATTCAGATACGCCACCCAGCCGAACGAGCGTCGTTCGCTCGGCAGCGTCCCGAGACGACGACGGGCATGACGCAAGAGCAGTCCGTACGCCGGCCCGGCCACGATCACCGATGCCAACCCGAACGCCAACGCCGAACGATCGTCATCGGCTCGATCAGGCGACGCGATCAACTCCTGGGCCACCAACACCGCGCCGACCGTCGTCAGCACCAACGTGGCCAACATCAACCCATACACGAACAACCGCCGTACCGAGACTGTTTGGTCACCCTGTTCACCGTCGCGGCGACCACGCACCAACCGCACGATCACCCACACGATCACCCCGTAGAACAGCAACTGCGAGATGATTCCTCCAACAGCACCCAACCACTCCACCATCACTCCCGGCACATCTCCACCGGACCTCCTACCCGACCATCGCGCCCCACCAGACGATCACCCAGAGGCCATCGACCCTTCGACGCAGCAGGTCAGAGCTCTCGTTCACGACCCGTTCCGCGATCGTTTGAAACGGCGACCGGTGGCCGGAGCGCTGGGTGCGCTCCGGCCACCCGGGGGGATCAGTGGGCGATGGCGTCGAGCACGTTGAGCTTTCCGGCTCGACGGGCCGGCAGCCAGGCTGCGACCACACCGGCGAGGGCGGCGACGATCATCAGCACGGCGATGCCGCTGACGGGAATCGACGTGGACGAGGCGAATGCCGCGGGGAGTGCGGTGACCACACCCCACCCGAAGAACACGCCGAGACCGACACCGAGGGCAGCACCGAAGGTGGCCACGAGCGCCGCTTCGAAGCGGACCATGCGGCGGAGTTGCCGCCGGGTCATGCCGACCGCCCGGATCAATCCGAGTTCACGGGTGCGTTCGAACACTGACAATGCCAGTGTGTTGGCGATACCGATCAGGGCGATGATGACGGCGAGGGCGACCATGACGTTGACCATCGTGAGCATCTCGTCAACCATGCCGACAACCCGCTCCCGGAACTCGCCGGACGTCTCGATGCCGGCTGCCGGCAACTCCTCATTCAGGCCTGCGATCAGAGCCTCGACGGAGGTCGACGGCGAGTCGGAGTCGATCGACACAGCGAGCCACTCGACAGTCATGGGAACTCCAGCCTCGGCGAGCACTGCTCGGTCGAAGAGGTAGTCCTGCGTCATGATCGCTTGATCGTCGAACAGGCCGACGATCGTCGCTTGGACCGATGCGCCATTGGCGAACTCGGTTGTGAGCACATCGCCGATCGATGCCTCGATCGCTGCTGCCTCGTCAACTGAGACGACGACGGGATTGGCGACGTTCGTGGTGAACGAGCCGTCTTGTACGTCGAGATCGAGCAGTGATTCGATTTGGTCGAACTCGAGCCCGACGACGGCGGCGATGGTGCCGTTGACCTTGGCGTCGGTCTGCGTGAACCCTGTTGCCGCAGTGACGACATCCGATTCGCGCACCTCGCTGGCGAGGGTGGCGGGGAAGTCGACGTCCATCAGGTCGTCGGTGATGTAGTAGTCGGCGATGGCGCTCTCTTCGAACGTGGTGCCGATGGTTGATTTGATGGATGCACCCACGGTGAGGGCTGCTGACACGAGGGCGAGGCCGATCATGAGGGCTGCTGCGGTGGTGGCGGTGCGCCGTGAGTTGCGCGCCGCGTTCTTTTGGGCGAGGTGGCCGGCGACGCCGGCTCCCTTGCGCATGGGCCAACCAAACACGGTGGTGACGGTGTTGACCGCGAGCGGGCTCAGCAGGGTGACACCGAGGAACATTGCGACGGCACCGAACGCCATTGCCGCGACGGTCATCGCGGTGGAGCCAACACCTGCGAGCCCGGCAGCACCGATGGCGGCACCGATCCCCATCAGGCCGACGCCGCTGACCTTGCGGGTGCGGGAACCGGCGGCGCCGGCTTCGGCTCCACCGGTGAGCGCCGTGATCGGCGCAATGGTGGCGGCGCGTCGGGCTGGGCCGATGGCGGCGAGCATGGTGACACCGACGCCGATGACGATGGCTGCGATAATGGTGCGGGTTGCGACGATCATCGGGTAGTCGGGCAGGTCAGCGCCCATGGCTCCGAAGAGTGCGTCGAGGCCCTTGGCAACGGCGATGCCGCCGCCGATACCTCCAGCGGAGGCCAAGATGCCGATGACGAGTGCTTCGCCGAGGACGGATCGTTTGATCTGTTTCGGATCGGCACCAACAGTGCGCAGGAGTGCGAGTTCACGGATGCGTTGCGAGAGCACGATGGCAAAGGTGTTGTAGATGATGAAGATCGACACGAACAGTGCGACGCCGCCGAATCCGAGGAGAATGTTGCCGATGATGTTGATTTCGTCGGTGAACTCTGCGGTGGTTTCGGCGAGTACGGTGGCGTGATCAGCCACATCGACAGTGGGGAGTGCGCTGGCGATGGCTGCTTGCACGTCGGCGATGACGGCGTCGTCGGCGACTTGGACGCTGACGTTGTTGACACCATCGATGCCGAACAGTTCGCCGGCTTGGGCGGTGTTCATCTGCATCAGTACTGCGCCGAGCGTCGAATTGTCGGCGCCGAACGCGGTCGTGCCCGACAGGGTCAGGTTGGCTCGACCATCGGGGACGATGAGCTCATAGCTGTCGCCGATCACGAACCCGTGCTCAGCAGCTGAATCGACGTCGACCGCGAACTCGCCGACCGCTGGTGGAGATCCGTTCACCAGGGTGAACGGGCTCAACTGTTCGTTGTCGATCCAGTTGTACGCGATCTGCGGCGGACCTTCGGTGGTGATGAAGTCGCCGTTCGCCTTGATCGGGCGCACGGCGTCCTGTGGAGCTTCGATGACCGCAACCGCCTCGGCAACGCCGTCGACGGCTGCGACGTCGTCGACGGTCGACATGGGCAGGACGGGGGCATCGCCGAAGTCAGCGACGTTGCGGACTTCGAGGTCGACACCGGCCGTGATGTCTTCGGACACGTCGGTGAAGCTGCTGCGCAGACCGTCGCCGAGCACGAATGCAGAGACGACGAAGGCAACGGCAAGCGTCACACCGAAGGTGGTGAGGGCGAAACGAACTTTGTTTGCCAGGAGGTTCTTGATGGTGAGTCGAAACATGATCAGGGTCCAATCGGTTTGGTGCGTGCAGTTCGGATGGTTCAGTTGCTGAGCCGGCGCATGTGGTCGAGCACCGCATCGGGGGTCGGGTCGATGAGCTGGTCGGTGATCTGGCCGTCGGCCAGGAACACGACTCGGTCGGAGTAGCTGGCAGCGACGGGGTCGTGGGTGACCATGACGATCGTCTGTCCGAGGTCTCGTACGGCGTGGCGCATGAACGCCAGGATCTCCGAGCCGGTGGTGCTGTCGAGGTTGCCGGTGGGCTCGTCGGCGAAGATGATCTGGGGACGCGACGCCAACGCTCGGGCAACGGCGACGCGCTGCTGCTGACCGCCGGACAGTTCGCCGGGGCGATGGTTGAGGCGGTGTGACAGACCGACGGTGTGGACGACGTTGTCGACCCATGCCTGGTCGGGCTTGGTACCGGCCAGGTCCATCGGAAGCGTGATGTTCTCGATCGCGCTCAGCGTCGGGACCAAGTTGAACGCCTGGAAGATGAAACCGAGCCGATCACGCCGCAGCAGGGTGAGCTGCCGCTCGCTTGCGGAGGAGATGTCGACGTCGCCGACGGTCGCGGAACCGCCGCTCAGGCGGTCGAGCCCGGCCATGCAGTGCATGAGAGTCGACTTGCCCGAGCCGGACGGACCCATGATGGCGGTGAACTGGCCGGCGGCGAAGTCGACGTCGACATTGTCGAGGGCGAGCACTTCGGTGTCGCCCTTGCCGTAGACCTTGGTGGCACCACGAGCGGATGCTGCGGCGACGAGGGATCCGGCAGGTGACGGCGGGGTGAGGGTGAGTGTCATGGGATGTCTCTTTTCGTGTTGATGCGAGTGGTTGTTCTTGTCACTTCCAATCTGAAGATTCGGGACGCTCGGGTCGTCCGGAGAAGGCGTGATCGTCGCTCCGTCGAACGTCGGTCTCTGGAGACCGCCACGTCACCTGAACGGTGTGCCGAGATGACCGATTCGCTGTGTGTCGTGGGCCGATGTGCGGGCGCCGGCGCTCCGGTCGTCATCACAATGGAGGACCGATTTCGGGGGGGCCGGCTTCGTTCCACGCCTGTGAGCGCGGAAAGGCCCCTCTCTTTCGGTGTCCGGTCGGATGACCGAAACCTTCGAGAGGGGCCTGGTGCGTGACGACAAGGTGTCAACGACGATCAGCGTTGAGTCGCCGAAGACGACGTCGGCCCGATCGCGGCATCGCGCTGAATCCGCGGTGGGTGGCGGCCGACGCCTCGAGCTGACGGTGACGTTGGTGTTGGACCATCAGCTCGTGTTGTGGGTACAGGGAGTGCATGAGACTTTCGCTCTGTGGAGTGGTTGTGCTCGAAGACGGCGTGAAGTGCGGACGTCGTCCGTTCATGCGGCAGACGAGTGTTCGAGGCTCCGCCGAATGTCGTGCTCGGCCGGGCCCGCTGCGGCACGATGTCGAAACGGCTGCGTCGTCAGCGGCGCGACGGTGGCTGGAGATGCGGCTGGTCAGGAACAGGAGCGCGAGCGCCAAGGCGGCCCCGATCGCGACGTCGGACACGAAATGGTGACCGGTGACGATGACGACGAGAGCCGTCAAAATCGGGTGGAGGATGCTGACGATCCTGCCGATCCAGTTCGTACACAGATGCCCGATGGCGTACCCGACGAGGATCGCCCACGCGACGTGCATCGATGGCATCGCTGCGAACTGGTTCGCACTCTCGCTTCCCGCAATCGCATAGGGGTCCGGTCCGAACGCGGCGCCGGCGTCGACGAAACCGGGCAACATGCGCGGCGGCGCCATCGGAACGAGCAGGTGGATCAGGAGCGCGACCGACGTGCAACCGATGAGGGAGTTGCGCACGATCGGAAAGACCGTCGTCCGGCGGCGCCAGAACGCCAACACCATGACGGTCAGTGTGAGCGGGAAGTGCAGCAGGTAGTAGGTGTTGGCAGCGGTGAAGATCTCAGGCCACCGAATCGCCGATTGAAGCACGCGTTCGACGTCGACGCCGATCGCAGACTCGACGTCGAGGAGCCGAGCCGCGTTGCCGAGGGCCGCCTGCCGGGTGTCACCGGCGAAATTGCGGACGGCGGCGTAGGCGAACCAGAGGGCGCCGAGCACAAGGACATTCGCTGGGGCGTCAACTCGTCGGCGCCCGACCAGCGACCGGAGCGAGCTGGTGGAACGGCCCACGATTGATGTGCTTCGGGCTTGGTGTGGTGCTTCGATCGTGAGTGTCATGGATCTTCGTCTTCCTGCTCGCTGCGGACATCTCCAGCGTGGAGATCCGGCGCCGCCGAGTCGTCCGGCGAAGGCCTGATCGCATCTCGCCCGAAAGAGCGGGACCGCGGGGGCTGCGGTCAGCCGAATGCAGGTCGCATCTGCGCCGCACCGCCGTGTGCGTTGGGACGAACTGCGGTGTTGCTCGACGTGGCAGTCATCACATCGGAGGAGCCAACATCCACCGGATGCCGGACGGGCAGCTCTCGTCGACTCAGTACGGTCGTGGGCATGACGCGAGCATCGGGCTCCCTGACGGAAGTCGCCACGAGGTGGTCGAGGGACCCGAACCTGCGCGCCGATGCCCTGTTCGCAACGCTCGTCGGCGTCGTCGCCATCGCTGAAGCACTGACGCCCGACGAGCAGACCGGTGCGGCGGGCGCCGACACGTTCGCGTACATCACCCTCGGGGTTGCGGCGGCCAGCCTGCTCCTTCGCCGTCACCTTCCGCTCACGGTCTTTGCGATCGTGACGACGGTGCTCGGGGTCTTCTATCTCCGCGACGGTGGTGAGTTCCTGTCGCTCCTCGGCTTGTCGGCGTTCTACGCCGTCGCCGCGCACAGCGACCAGCGCCGTCGAGCGTGGATCGCATTGCTGTTGGGCGGCACGATCCTCTTTGCGATCGCCTGCTTCACCTTGCTCGACACGCCCGACGGATACAACGTCGACAGCGCCGGCAGCATGCTGGCGTTCCTCATCGGCACGACCGCCATCGGGCTCTTCGTGCGCAACCGGCAACGGATCTTCGCCGACTCCGAGCAACGCGCTGCGACCGCCGAGGCCGACCGACTCGCATCCGCAGAGCGGGCAAGGGCGGACGAGCGCAGCCGTATCGCTCGCGAGATGCACGACGTCGTGGCGCACGGCATGAGCGTGATCTCGGTCCAGGCCGCTGCGGCACAGGAGATCGTGCACACCGACCCCGACAAGGCGGCTGAGGTGTTGGGCCGCATCGAGAACGTCGGTCGCCAGTCGCTGAACGAGATGCGACGCATGCTCGGGGTGCTCCGCAGCACGCCCGACGACGGCGCACCATCGCTCGAGCCGCAACCCAGCCTGGGCGACGTGAACGCCGCGGTTACCCGATCAACGGAGGCCGGCGTTCAGACCGATCTCGTCGTGACCGGCACGGTTCGGGAACTCCCACCGGGTATCGAACTGACGGGCTTCCGGATTGTCCAAGAGTCGCTGACGAATGTTCTGAAGCACGCGGGTCCGTCCGCGTCGGCGGTCGTCACCATTGCCTATGGCGATGACGACGTCGTCATCAGCGTCGTTGATGACGGCCAGGGTGCTGTGTCGTCACTCTCCAAGACAGGCGGCGGCAACGGCGTGATCGGGATGCGCGAGCGCGTCGAGATCTATGGCGGCGACATCTCGGTCGGTCCGGTGCGCGGCGGAGGATTTTCGGTTCGAGTGGTGCTGCCTGCCAGCGACATCGAGCGCGGCCTCACCCTGTCGTCGGCCGCCGGATCGCCAGCGGACCCCGAAGGTTGATCAGGTGACAATCAGCGACGCTGCACTGGACCATTCGGTTCCGAGCATCGACAAACGGTCATTCGTAGGGCGTTGGCACTCACTCCGGCGATGGACCACAGCGCACTCGTTCGGGATCAACCTCGCCGTGTTCGGGACCATGTGCGTCATCTCGATCGGCGATGTGTACGTCAACGGCGAGGGTCGAGGCACCCGCGACGCCGATCTTCTCGCCTACGTGCTGTTGGCCGGCCAAACGCTGCCACTTGCGCTCCGCCGTCGGAACCCGTTGTTGTCGATGTACCTGGTGTGCCTGTCGATCGGCCTCTACTGGACGCTCGACTACCCGCTGGGATTCGACGGAGCCGCAGTGATCGCGATCTATTCCGCGGCGTCCTATGGCCGCGATCGCCGCCGAACGTGGCGAAACGTCACCGCCGTCACATTGGGGGTGTCGATCCTGGCATGGAGCCCCTGGTCGACGGTCGAAAGGACCGACCCTGCCATCGTGGCGATCGGCTTCGTCGCGGTTCATTTCGCGGCAGCGCTACTGGGTGAGGTCGTCTATCAGCGCCGCCAACGCATCGTCGATCTCGAGCAGCGGGCAAACCAGGCGGAGGAGAATCTCGAACTCCGGGCCCACATGGCCGTTGCCGAGGAACGCCAGCGCATCGCACGCGAGATGCACGATGTCGTGGCACACGGCATGAGCGTGATCTCGGTGCAGGCGGCAGCCGCGCAAGAGATCGCTCGAACCGACCCCGAAAAGACCGTGGAGGTGTTGGCGGCCATCGAGCGCGTGGGACGCGACTCGCTGACCGAACTCCGGAGGATGCTCGGAGTCCTCCGCAGCAACGGCGATTCGGACAGCTCAACTTCGCCACAGCCAGGACTCACCGATGTCGCTGACGCCGTTGCTCATTCGGTCACGGTGGGGCTCCCCACCGATCTCGTCGTCACCGGCGAAGAACGAGCCCTGCCGGCCGGCGTCGAACTGGCTGCGTACCGGATCGTCCAGGAGTCACTCACGAACGCTCGCAAACACGCCGGCCAATCTGCCAGTGCCGCCGTCCACCTGCACTACGACGACGACGCGCTGACACTCGAGATCACCGACGACGGCGCCGGCGCAATGTCGTCGCTCGCAGCGACCGGCGCGGGCAACGGACTCATCGGGATGCGTGAACGCGTCGAGATCTACGGCGGCGAACTCTCCGCCGGCCCGCGCGACGGTGGTGGCTTCACCGTCAGAGCACGGCTTCCAATCCCCGACGTCTCCAACCGACCGAGCGTGGCATCGGCTGGGCGATCACAGAACGAGGAGGTCTCATGACCATCAAAGTGGCAGTCATCGACGATCAGGCACTGATGCGCGACGGGTTCACGATGATCCTCGGAGCACAAGCCGACATCGACGTCGTCGGCGACGCCGAGAACGGTCGCCTCGGGGTCGAGCTGTGCCAACGCACGTGTCCCGACGTCGTGCTCATGGACATCCGGATGCCCGTGCTCGACGGCATCGAGGCCACGAAGCTGATCACTGCCGACGACCGTTGCGACACGAAAGTGCTCGTGCTCACGACGTTCGACCTCGACGAATACGTCTACGGAGCAATGCGTGCCGGTGCAAGCGGCTACCTCCTCAAAGACACCCCTGCGAAGGAACTCGTCGCAGCGGTCCGGGTGATCGCGGCCGGCGACGCGCTGCTGTCACCATCGGTCACCAAACGACTGATCGAAGAGTTCGCCGCCCAGCCCGAGCCCGAAACCGTCACCGCATCACTCCCCGACGACCTCACCGAACGTGAATACGAGGCACTCGAACTCCTCGCACACGGTCTCAGCAACCGCGAAATCGCTGCTGCGATGTTCGTCGGCGAGGCGACCGCCAAAACCCACGTCAGCCGACTGCTCACCAAACTCGGCGTTCGCGACCGCGTCCAAGCGGTCGTGTTGGCGTACGAGACTGGCGTCGTCCGCCCCGGGGCAACGCCTGGTTGACCCGATCACGCGCCGACACGAGGTCTCCTCGGTCATGCTTGAACGAGCCACTCGATCCGGTTCCAGGAGGCGGTGTAGTGCACCGCGATCAGCGCCGTGAAGACGATCCTGATTTCGCGCCGTCCCGTTGGCGGGTTCACGACCGCTCCCTGTCGAATGCTTCGGCTCGGGTCTTGAGGGCTGCGTTCATGGCTTCGAAGCCGGCATTCGTCCGCGTGTCGAGTGACTTGCGTAGCAGTCGCACCAGAACCCCTTGGAACTGTTCGGCGTGAACGACTCGTGTACCACCTGACGGTGTCGGTTCGAGTTCGAAACGGTGCCGCCCGTCGAACACGCCCGGGACGCCGAGGCGGCCCAGCCATTCGAAGGTCTGCGCTGCGTCGACCGCGGTGACGGTTGGCTTGAACGTCGTCGCCTTTCCGCCGGGAGGCTGCATTCGGTTGATGAGTTCGTTGCCAACTGCGACGTGACCACGGGATTGAACGATGAACGGGTTCCATTCGGGGTAGTGCTCGAGATCGGTGAGAATGTTCCACACGGTTTCGGGTGTGGCGTGGATGTCGATCTCGGTGTGGAGTTCGTGGCGCATGATGGTTCTCTCTTTCGTTGAGTGATTCGCGTCAGTGCTGGAGACGCCTGCCGTCGTGGTTGCGGAGCCCCTGGCCGGCGGTTCGGTCCATGGCGATGTGGTGTCGATGGTCATGTCGAGCCCCTCCGGTCAGTCGCAACGCTTGTTGCGTTACCACTCTGCATCATTCGGAGTTCAAACGCAACCCTTTTTGCGATAAGATCGCGGGTCATGGACACCGCACAGCCCGCGACGCAGCCGCGAGTGGGCGAACAACGACCCGGTGGACGCGCCGCCCGCGTTCGCGCCGCTGTCTTGCATGCAGCGGCCGAGCTGTTGACCGAGGTCGGCTACGACAAGATGAGCGTCGAGGACGTCGCGGCACGCGCCGGGGTCCACAAGACGACCGTGTACCGGCGTTGGCCCACCAAGGCCGCGCTGACGGCTGACGCAGCCTCACTGCACAGCGCCGACGCCGTCCCGATCCCTGACACCGGGACCCTCGTCGGAGACCTGAAGCTGCTCGCACGGGAGGTCGTCGCGAACATCGGCACCGAAGGCGGAGCACGACGATCCCGCTCCATCGCAGCCGCCGCTGCGACCTCGGACGAACTCGCCACCGCGATGCACAGCTTCTGGGCGCACCGCCTGGCGCTGTCGGCCCAAGTCGTCGAACGAGCGATCCACCGTGGCGAACTACCGGCATCCACCGAAGCCAACCTGATCATCGAAACCGTCATCGGCCCCCTCTGGATCCGACTCCTCCTCACTGGCGAACCCATCACCGAAGAACTCGCCGATCAGGTCGTCGAACTCGTCACCACAGGCGCCAGACCTCGCTGATCGATCACGAAAGCGGCGCAGACGGTCACCTGTTCGCCAGTCGCCAGTCGATGAAGTCCATCGGCATCGTGGCGACGTCGGAAAACCGCGGTCGCCGCGGGTCAGCCGGTGAAGCCGGCTTCCTTGTGCGATCCGTCGCACAACGGTTTCGACCCGGACTGGCCGCAGCGACACAGCGTGACGCGGTTGCGTGTTTCGAGCTTCGTGCCGTCAGCCCGCGTGACCTCGATGCCGCCGCTGACCCACAATGGGCCGTCGCGGATCACCGCGACCTCTGCTGGGAGATCGGGCTCGATCGCTTCACCGTCGACGCTGTACGTGAGCGCACCGGAGGGGCAGCGTTCGATCATCGCCATGGCCTGCGCACGGATCTGACTGTCGCCGGTCTTGGCCGCCATCTTCCACACGTTCGTGACCTGGTTGCCGCAGAACCCGGCGTGCACGCACGTCGGCCGATCGTCGAACACCTCCATCCCCTCACCGCCGTAGCTCTTGGCCCGCTCGAGGTAGGTGCCGTCCGGGGCATTGTCGGTGTCGTCCCATTCGGCAGACGCGTGGCTGCCGTCGCAGTAGGGCTTGTTCGACGAGGCCCCGCATCGACAGAGTGCGACCGTCGCCTTCGGCTCATCGGCTGCCCCCGTTCGCCACGTCAACGGCTCACCGTGCTCAGACACGACGGGAGACTTCGACGTGATGGGCACGCTGCCACGCACGAGGTAGGGGCCGCCCGGGGCCACGGTGATCCGTTGTTCGTCAGCCATGCGCCGCTCCTCGTCGTCGTTCGAATCCTCGTGTTGCCCGAACACTACGGGCCGGTGCTCCGCCAACGTCGTCAGTGCCGTGCGGAGTCTGATGTCGAGGTCGGGACCGACGATCGATCCACTGGCGGGGTCGAAGCCTGTGCCTGGACCATCAGCTGCAGGTTGCGACCCACGATCAACCCGGGCATCTTGTCAACACCGAGGGCGTTCCGGTCGACGGTGGCCGTCGCGGCGAACGACCCGTTCGTCCCGCTGACCTCGACGTCGGAGATGCTCACGTCGATCGGCGACGACTGCCCTTTGACGGTGACGGTTCCGTTCGAGGTGTAGCCGGCGCTCGCTGACTTGACCTGACCGGTCCGGAACGAGATCGTCGGGTGGTTCGCGGCGTCGAGAAAGTCGGGACCGAGGACGTGTTCGTTCCGCTTGGCGTTCTTGCTCGCGTACGACGACGCATCGACGACGATGTCGACGTTCTTCACCTGATGGTCGTCATCGATCTCGATCGAACCCGACATGACATCGAGGGTCGCCGGGACGGTGATGAAGCCGAGCTTCTTGACCGACAGGGTGACCGTGGTCGTTGACGTATCGAGCTGCCAGGTACCGGTGGGGAGCTGGGTGGTGGTGGTCGTGGTCATGGGTTCTCTCCGTTGATGTCAGGGGGTTGATGAGGTCGGTTGGGGACTGAGTGGACTGGGCCCCGCTGAGGTGCGGTCTCGATGTCGATTGAGCGAGACGTCGTCCTCCTTCCTTTTATTGACATGTCAAGTATTTCCTTGATGCGTCAACATATCGGGAGATAGTTGTCGCGTCAACCACTAGGTTGGATTCGTGACCGAAACGCGATGGCTCGACGAGACGCAACAGCAGGCGTGGCGAGCCCTCCTCGTGTTCGTCAACCGCGGGCTTCCCGAGCTCGAGCGGACCCTGAAGGAGCACGACCTCCTGGCGGTGCACTACTCGATTCTCGTTGCGCTGTCATCGGCACCCGACGACACGATGCGTCTCTCCGATCTCGCGGACGCTGCGAATCTCTCGCAGAGCCGGCTGACGCACCGGCTGCGCATGTTGGTCGACCGCGGCATCGTGGAGATCGCCCCCGACTCGGAGGATGGCCGAGGAAAGAACGCCACGCTCACCAGGCAAGGTCGCCGACTGCTCGAGTTGGTGGCGCCGCTCCATGCCGAAGACGTGCAGCGCGTCGTCTTCGACCACCTCACCACGCCCGAGACGGCCGCTCTGGCGTCCGGGCTGTCGAAGGTTGCTGCCGGCCTCTGCGCGCACGACGACTTCCTGCCGCATCGGCGCTGAGCGTCGGCCCGTAAGGGCGCGACCTCAGGAACGGTCGACGTAGTCTCGGGCTCGTTCAGCCTCGGTCCCGGAGATCAGATCGGACGCCACGAGCTCACGGGAGATCTTCTCGAACTCATCACCCCTCAGCTCGCGGACCACATCGAAGGGGCCACCGTCGAGGCCCATCGCGGCCTGCCAGGCGCGGTCGATGTCATCGGGTTCGGCGACACCGTCGGCGGCGATCAAGACAGCCCGATGGATCACGGCGCCGACCAGCAGCCGGTGAATCGCCTCGATTCCCGTCTGGTCATCGAGGAAGTCGGGTCGATGAAACGCGGCAGCCGGATACTCGTAGAAGCCGCTCCCGGTCTTCATGCCCAAGTTGCCGGCGTCCACCATTTCGGTGAGCACGGGGAGCACCTTGGAGCGTCGGGCAGCCTGATCGGCCGAGTCGGTTGCGTTGCGCATGTTGTCGGCCACCACATCGAGCCCGAACAGATCGAGCAATCCGAACGGACCGATCGGTGCCGAGCGATGCAGCATCCATGCGCGATCGATCATCGGCGCCGTCGCGTCACCCCGCGCGAGCAACTGGAGTGCAGTACGCGTGAGCGCCCCGATCAGACCATTCACGACGTAGCCGCGATATTCACGCCGCAGCACGAGTGGCACCCCGCCGAGGCTCAACACGAAGCGCCGCAGCACGTCGATCGTCTCTGGTGTCGTGCGCGGACCACCGACGATGTCATAGAGCGGCGAGCCGAGGTGAGAGTGCAGCGCAGCAAATCGTCCGCCGCGCTCGACCGCTCCCTCGATCTCGGAGACCAGCAGCGACGACGTGTTCGTGGTCAGGATCGTCGCCGGCGCGCACAGGCGGTCGAAGAGTGCATGCGCCTCGCGTTTCACGTCGACCTGCTCGACCACGGACTCACTCACCAGGTCGGCACCCGCCGCCGCATCCGCCGCATCGGACGTCGTGCGAACCCGGGCCAACGCGTCCGGAACCGCCTCGGCGGTGCAGTAGCCGATCGCGACCATGTGGTCGGCGAAACCCCGCTGACGTTCGGCCACCAGCGACAGGGTCTCTTCGCTGAGGTCGTACAGGACCACGTCATAGCCGGAGACCGCGGCGACGAGGGAGTTGACGCAGCCCATCGTGCCGGCGCCGATGTAGCAGACGGTGCTGACTTCTTCGATCGGAGCAGTCATCGCAGTACCCGGGTGAGACGCTCGGGAATGAAGAGGTTGGTGCTCCCACGGGTGACGATCGCCGGTCGCTGTTCGAGCACCGGCAGGTCAGCGAGTGCATTGACGATGCGGAACTGCGTCGGGTTCTGCTCCCAGGTGAGATGGTGCCACTCGACGGTGCCGGTGCCGATCCACACTTCGGTGAAGATGTTCTCCGACGGAAACGTGGTGGGCTCGCTGATCGCCGCCCCCGGGCCGCCCACGCTGGGCAGGTGTCGCCACCCCATCGGGTTGTCGGCGGCTGCCTGCTCGCGCTGGCCCGTCTCGATCTCGTCGGGTGTCGCCTCGCGGAGGTCGGCGACCGTCACGTCGACGATCGAGTGTCCGAAGTGGGTGGCACCTCCCGACCACCTGCCATCGTCGATCGTGAGATCGTCGATGTCCGCGTAGATCTTCGGAATGCCCTGCAGCTCCCGACCCGACAGAATCGGGTCCGCGAGGTTCTCCCACATGACCAACGCAAAGGTGCCAGCGAGACGCTCGGTCGGCCCGTTGTACACGACCGATGCGTTGACGCCGATCATGTTGTAGCCGTGGCCGGCCAGCCAGTCGACCTCGCGGTTCTGCGCGAAGAAGACCGTCACAAGCGGCTCGTCGGCGACTTCGAATGGCTCGGGGAGGTACGCGGCCAGTCGATCGGCATCGGTGACATACGGCAGGCTCAACGCGGTGACATCGCGGTACCACCCGGACGATCCGGGTTCGTACTGTCGCGGACCGAAGTGCGCCGGCATCACATGACTCGCTGCGGGGTCGAACTCGAACATGAGGCTTCTCCGTTTCGGTGGTTGGATTCAGGTCGGGATCCCCGTCACGTTGACGGGAACGGGCGTGTGCGGGTGGTGGCACGCGACGAAGTGGTCGCCGCGGACCGCACGCAACTCGGGTTCTTCGTTCGTACAGCGCTCTGTGGCGTTCGGGCAACGCGTCCGGAAACGGCAACCGGAGGGAGGATCGAGCGGAGACGGCGGCTCGCCGTGGATCAGCTCGGCTGCCGGCGGAAGATCAAGACCGTGGCGTGGGATCGACGCCAAGAGCGCTCGGGTGTACGGGTGCGCGGGCATGTCGTACAGCTCGGAGGACGGTGCCACCTCACAGACCTTTCCGAGGTACATCACCATGATCCGGTCGCTGATGTTCTTCACAACAGCGAGGTCATGGCTGATGAACACCATGCTCAGTCCGTATCCATCCTTGAGATCCTCGAGCAGATTGAGGATCTGGGCCTGCACGGACACGTCGAGCGCTGAGACGGGCTCGTCCAGGATGAGGACGGAGGGCTCGTCGGACAACGCCCCGCGTCCCCACGCGACCTTTGCGGGGCGAGCGTTGACAAGCGCTCGGGCGATGCAGATCCGCTGGCACTGCCCGCCCGAGAACTCGTGCGCATGACGATCGGCGCTGGCCGCCGCGTCGATCCCGACTGCTTCGAGCGCCTCGCTGACCAGCAGGTCACCGTCGGTGTGGAGGTCACTCGGCCAGATGTCGAGGTTCTCGCGGACAAGGTCGTGGACGCGACGTCGGGGATTGAGCGACGACACCGGATCCTGGAAGATCATCTGCATTCCACGACGTGCTCGGCGAAGTGGCGCGCCAGACAGCCGAGTCAGATCTCTGCCGTTGAACATGACCGTCCCGGCGGTCGGCGTCTCCAACTGCATGGTCGCCTGACCAATGGTGGTCTTGCCACAGCCCGATTCGCCGACAAGTCCCAGGGTCTCGCCCGGAGTCAGATCGAAGCTCACATCCGACACAGCCTGGACTGTTCGGTTGCGACGCGAGCGGAACTCCATCACCAAGTTCTGCACCGACAGGACCGTCTCGCCGTCGCGCAGGTGCGCCGTTCCACTACCGGCCACGCGCCACCTCCACGGTCGTCTCCGCCGGGTGCCAGCAGGTGTACGAGTGATCGTCGCCCACCTCGGTGACCGATGGCAGCTCGCTCCGGCACCGCGAATCGGCGACGGGGCAACGGGCAGCGAAACGGCATCCGGGTGGCGGGTCGAGCAAGGACGGCGGAGCACCCGGAATCGTTGCCAGTCGCGAGTGCGGATCGAGTCTGAGATCAGGAATCGAACGGATCAGCGCTCGCGTGTATTGATGCTGGGGGTCGGCGAGAACGCGAGCGGTCGGTCCGGTTTCGACGATCTGTCCGGCATACATCACCGCGATCCGGTCGGTGAAGCCCTCGACGACTGCAAGGTCGTGGGTGACCAACACCATCGCCATGTCGCTGCCGGCGCGCAGGTCGGTCAGGAGCCGCATGATCTGATCCTGCACCGTGACATCGAGCGCCGTCGTCGGCTCATCGGCGAGCACCAGCCGGGGGTTGTTCGCCAGCGCGAGCGCGATCATCACCCGCTGTCGCATCCCTCCGGAGAGCTGGTGCGGATACGAGCGCAGCCGAGATGTGGGGTCGGGAATGCCGACCTGTTCGAGCAAGTCGAGCGCTCGGGCGCGCGCTTCAGCGGCAGTGAGGCCCCCATGCAGCGTCATCGGCTCCATGATCTGTGCGTCGATACGACGGACCGGGTTGAGCGCGGTCAGCGGATTCTGAGGGATGGTGCCGATGTCGATGCCGAGCGTCCGGAGACGGGTGTTGTCGTCGGCGCGCAGCATGTCGGTGCCGTCGACGTCGATCCGCCCCGAACGGTCGACGCCGGCAACTGGGAACGTGCCGAGAATCGAGCGGATCATCATCGTCTTCCCGCAGCCTGATTCGCCCACGAGCGCGAGCGCCTCTCCGGCACGCACCTGAAACGACACGTTGTCGACGGCGTGGACGACGCCGCGACCTGTCACCAGGTCGGTGGTGAGCTCGCGGACATCGAGCACGAGGCGCTGGTCTCCCGACGACGCTCCGGAGACGTTGTGCGCGTCGGGCAATGGTCCGACGCGATGCCGTCGAACCGTGCTCACCTCGCGGATCGCCGCGGCGCCACCGACCCCGTCGCCCACGAAGTTGAACGCGAGGATCGTGATGAACATCACGCTCGCAGGAATCAGGGTCAGGTAGGCGTGGTCGACCAACTCCGGGCGACCGTCGTCGATCAGCTGGCCCCAGGTGGTCCGGTCCAGTGACAGGCCGATGAACGCCAAGCTCCCCTCGGCGGCGATCACGAGCGCGAACCCGATGAACGCGAAGGACAGCACCGAGAGCACGACGTTGGGCAGGATCTCGCGGGTGATGATGCGGAACCCGCTTGCGCCCATCGCTCTGGCCGCCTTGACGAACTCTCGCTCGGCCAGACCAAGCGTCGCGCCGCGAACGATCCGCGTGTACGGCGCGATTCCGAGGACGGTGAAAATGAAGATGAAGACCCACATCGAGTTCCCGAGGCTGGCCCGCACGGCGAGCAGCAGCACGATTGCGGGGAACGCCAGCGCCACGTCGGTGCCCGCCATCACGATCGTGTCGACGCGCCCTCGGAAGTAGCCGGCCAGTACACCCAGCACGGTGCCGATCGATGCGGCGAGCAACGTGACGGTGAGGCCGAGCACCAGTGCGGGGCGGGCTCCGTGAACCACGTTGGCGAAGAGGTCCTTGCCCTGGCCGTCAGAACCGAACCAGGCGTTCCAGCCGGGACGCTCGAACGGCTCCACCTCTCGGGTGATGATTCCCAGTGCCTCGGGGTCGCGGATCGGAAGGACGTCAGCGAACAGGGCGAGCAAGACGAGCAAGACGATCCAGCTGGCAGAAACCCAGAAGATGACGCCGAGCCCTGTGGGCAGCTTTGTCGACGGCTCAGGCATGACGGATCCGAGGGTCGAGGAGGTAGTACGCGAGGTCGACCACGAAGTTGACCACCACGTAGCCCACCGTGAAGACCAACGCAGCACCTTGGACGACCGAGTAGTCCTCACCGAAGACACCTGTGACCATCAGCCGTCCCATGCCGGGAATCGCGAAGAGGATCTCGATGACGAGGGTGCCGCCGATCAGCGCACCGGTGTTGAGTCCGATCGCGGTGAGGAGATTGAGCGACGAGGGGCGCAGCGCGTGCCGCCACAGGATGCGACGGTCGGGCACCCCCCGCGCCTGCGCGAGCAGGACGTAGTCCTCCTGGAGCGTCGCAACGAGGTCGTTGCGCAACAGGCGCAGGTAGACGGCCACGAGTCCGAGCGCCAACGTCAGCGACGGCAAGAACATCTGCTCGAGATTGCCGAGCGGATCCGACGTGAGCGAGGGCAGGTCGGTGGCGACGGTCGGCAACCAGCCCAGCCTCACGGCGAGCAGGTAGCTGAGGTAGATGCCCAACACGAACGTCGGCAACGCCAGAAAGGCGAATGCGATCGACGACGACATTCGATCGAGCAGCCCTCCCGGCCGACGCGCAGCGGCGACCGCAGCCGGAACCGAGATCATCAACGCCATGATCTGCGCCAGGAACATCAACTCCAGCGTGTTGGGAATCGCATTCCGGATCAGCGATGACGCGCTCACGCCGAGCGTCCGATACGAGTCCCCGAGGTCGCCGGTGAGGGCGTTGCCGAGCCACGTCAGATACCGCTGGAGGAACGGCTCGTCGAGACCGAGATCGGCGCGGACCTGTGCGACGACCTCGTCACTCGCGTTCAGCCCCGCCAATGCAACCGCGGGATCGCCAGGTGCCGTGTCGAGCAGCAGGAAGGTGAAGAACGACACGACGACCACCACGAACAGCAGCCGACCCGCACGAGACGCCACCAGCCTCATCGGTTCGCGCCGACCGGCATCATCCGATCCAGACGTCTTCCCAGCTGAAGTACCCTCCGGTCGTGACCGACTGGTCTCCCTCGGGGTACGTCCCGTCAGGCACGCCGCGTAGCTCGGGCGACACGATGACCGCTTCGACACCACCGAGGTGGTCGATCCAGAGCATCGGGAGCTGGCTCGCCAACGCCTGCTGTACTCGCGCGTAGCCCGCCGCCCGTTCGGCCGGATCGTCCGATGCGCGGCCCTGATCGAAGCCACCGTCGATTTCGGGATCGACGAGGTTCGACCAGTTGATGGGTCCGCCACTCGAGTGGAAGAACACGTACTCGGCGTCCGGGTCGGGCTGGCCGAACTGGAACCAGTAGATCGCCTGGAAATCGTCGCTGATCACCGGCGTCACCTCGGTTCCTTCAGCGATTTCCTCGACGGTGGTGTCGATGCCCACCGCGTTCCACAGGCTTGCGATCGTCTCGACCACCTGGACCGCCCCGGTACTGTTCGAGACCTTGAACGTGACCTCGGCGGGTCCGACTTCGGCTTCGTACTCCTCGACCAGCGCGGTGGCGGCGTCGAGGTCGAACGCTGGATAGTCGGTCTCCGCGTACCAGGGGGAAGTCGGCGAGATGAACGAGTTGGCCGGAGTCGTCAGCCCGGACCGGAACGTGTCGATGATGAGCTGGCGGTCGAGCGCGTGGGCCATGGCGGTCCGGACGCGAAGGTCGTCAGTGGGGGCGGCCGTCGTGTTGAGGATGACCAGCGCATCGTTCGACGTCGCCTCGGTGATGTAGACGTCGGTGTCGTCGCTCTCCAAGGCATCGAGCACGAGCGAGTCACTTGGGTTCGAGAACCCGTCGATGTCTCCCGCTGCGAGTGCCTGGCTCCGGGCCTCGGCCTCGGGGATGACCTTGAACGTGATCGCATCGAGATACGGATACCCCTCATCGCCCCGCCAGTACTTCGCGTTCTTCACGACTCGGGCGGTGTCACCCGGCGCCCAGGACTCGAGCACGAATGGACCCGTCCCGACGAATGTCTCATTCGTGCCGATCGTGTCCGGAGACACCATGAAGCCGGTCTGGCCGATCAGGATGAACGGGAACGCCGCCCACGGCGTGTTCATCGTCACCGTGACGTCGAGTTCGCCCGTGGCGGTTGCTTCTTCCATCGCCCCGAGCGTGAATCCGGTCGTCGGACTGGCCTTGACGGCGTTGAGATTGGCGGCAACGGCGGCAGCATCGACGGGAGCACCGTCGTGAAATTCGACACCGGGCCGGAGCGTGATCGTCCACGCCGTGAAGTCGTCGTTCGGCGTGAGTGACTGTGCGAGGTTCGGAACCCATTCGCCATCGGCGTTCACGCCGACCAACGAGTCGTTGAGTGCCGTCGCGATTCGGAGCGATCCCGACGGGATCGCTCCTGTCGTGGAGAATCCCGTGCCGTCGGTGGGAATGCCGTAGATGACCTCGCCACCGGCTTGCGGCGTCAGCACCGTCTCGTCGACGCCTTCATCCTCACTCGTCAGCTGCGTCGGCACGGGAGCGTCATCGCCACTCTCGGTATCCGGAGCATCAGTGGACTCCGGTTCGGTGACTTCGGTGTCCGGCGCCGCCGTGTCTTCGACGTCGGCTTGGCCGTTGTCATCAGCATCGTCGCCGCCACCGCATGCCGAGGCAACGAGCGCGCAACTGGCGAGGACGGCAACGAATGTATGTGCGCGGTGTCGCTTCACGACCTTGCTCCTTCTGGCCCGGATTCCGACGTGGACGCGCCTCCGGGCCATCGAGAGGGGACGCGCGAAGCAAACGCTACCGCGTGATGAGCCGATTGTCGAATCAGTCGTTCGAGAACTCTGCGCCCGCGGTGCCTCAGTCGGCCCCACGAGGGGTTGGACGGGTCAGGCGGGGTCGCCGGCGAATCCCAGGAGCAGCATGTCGACGAGACGCTCGGTCAGATTCGCCGTCGGCAACTCGTCGGGGTAGTAGTCGAGCCGACGGAGCCGAATGAACAGGATCGCCGAGTCGAGCAGCCACCGAGCCGCGAACTTGGGATCGCCGATCGGCCGCATCGCGCCTTCGGCGACGCGCCGACGGAAGTAGCTCTCGTAGGCACCGGCGAGCGCCCGTCGATAGTCGAGGTACCACGCGCGACGGAGTTCCTCGAGGTCGTTGCTGCAGACCTCAACCATGGTCTGCACCCGGTCTGTCCGGACGACGAGCTCGCAGAACTCCCCGATGACGGCGCGCAGCTCATCGAGCATCGCACCCTGCACCTCGCGAGCCGAGACCTCATGCAGATACGGCAGGGCAACGTGGACGTTGAGATACGGAGCGACAGCCTCGGAGATGCTGACCGACGGCGCGCCGAGAGGAAGATCGGACGGCAGCTCAATGTCAGGGCGCAGGACACGCACAACGACCCAGTCGAGCAGTGCATCCTTGTCGGCGAAGTAGTGGTAGATCGACCCGACGCCGATCCCAGCACCACGTGCGATCGCCGCCACCGACACCGACGCGTAGCCGGCGTCGATCACTGCGGCCTCACCGGCCCGCAAGATGTCCTCGAGGATGTGGGGTGGACGCGGGCGGGCCATCGCGTGCGAAGCGTATCGAGGCCCGTTGCCCGCCCCGGTGGGGTGCCGACACATCGGACGTCACCGAGTTCTCTCGGCTGGCCGATTGCTCCGGCGCACCGGTAACGCGCTGAGCAACGGATGACTGGAAGGATCAGGTCATGGGCGATCTCACGTCAGGCCTCGACCCACGGGATTGGGATCCACGCGACCCCTCGTTCCGCCACGACCCGATGCCGTGGTATCGAGCGCTCCGGGAGCAAGCGCCGGTGCATCACCATCCCGACGTCGGATACGTCCTGTCGCGGCACGCCGACATCGAACGGCTGTTGCGCGACGACCGATTCGGTGTCGCCACGCCGAGTCCGTGGCGTGAGGCCTTCGCGTCGATGGCGCCACCGTCGATGCGCATGATCTCCGAGAACATGCTGTTGTTCGCCGATCCGCCGCAACACTCGCGAGTCCGCTCGCTCGTCGCCCAGGCCTTCACGCCACGACGGGTCGAGGCACTGCGACCACGGCTCACCGAAATGATCGATCGGATGCTCGACGACCTCGAGGGCGCGTCGTCGTTCGACGTGATCGACGAGATCGCCGGACCGTTCCCGATCATGGCGATCACCGAACTGCACGGCCAGACCCTCGAGCCCGGCACCGCGGTGCGCTTGCTCCTCGGGTCCGCGAACCGCGATCCCGAGGCGTTCGACGACCCCGATCGGTTCGACATCCATCGAGTCGATGGTCGTCACCTCGCGTTCGGGAAGGGCATCCACTTCTGCATCGGCGCTGCCCTCGGACGCCTGGAAGGCGAGGTCGTGATTCCTGCAGTCCTGCAGCAGTTCCCGCATCTGTCGCTCGTCGATGCCGAACCCACGTGGCGAGCGAGCTTCGTCACCCGCCAACTTGCAGCCCTGCCCGTGAACACCGTGCGGTGAGCCAAACGCCGTGCAGGCGGTGATTCGCTCACCGCAATCGGTCCCGTGGGCGTCGAGCAACTCAGAGGTGCGCGTCAGTCGCCGGAGACGTCTTGGACCTCGAGGCGGATGCGGAGGTCGACAGCGATGTCACGACCCAAAGCAGCGGACAGGTCCTCGGCGAGCGAGTCGGCGGAGGGCGACTCCTCGAGCGCGGGGCCGGCGAGCACGACGGAGACGCTGTCGCCAGAAACGGAAACACCCACGTTGGTGTGACCGGGGAACGGTTCGAGCCAGGTACTCACCGCTCGCGAGGCTGCCTTCTGCTCGAACACGTTCGTCGCAACGCTCGTGCCGTTGAGGACAACCGCAGCGGTGATGACCGCCGCCGCTCCCCCGACTGCCGCCAATGCCGTCCGCACACGGAATTGATTCTCCGTCGCTCGCGAGAGCGGGGCCACACCGGTCAGCAGGAACACGACCGCTCCGACGATCAGGATCGCAGTAGCGTTCGTTGCGAACAGCAGCAGGGCGCCACTCCCCGATTCCCAATCGCGATGTGCGTAGCTGATCCCGATCACGGTCAGTGGCGGGACGAGCGCGATCGAGATCGCGACACCGGGAAGCGAGTTCGACACGTCGGGCCGCGACCACCCATAGGCACCGGCACCACCCGCGGCCACGGCGATCGCAAGATCGACGATCGTCGGGTTCGAACGCGAGACGATCTGACTGTTGGCCAACGTGTCGACGATCGTGAACTCGGCGAGCCCGACCACGAACCCGATCCCGATCGCGATCGCGATTCCGGCCAGGGCCACGAGCGACGACCTGGCCAGCCGGTTCGGCCACCCCATCACGAGCGAGAGTGCCATACCCATCAACGGCGTCATCAACGGGGCGATCAGCATCGCGCCGACGACCACGGCCGTCGAGTCAGCCACCACCCCCAACGATGCGATCACGGACGCGAAGACCATCAGCACGACGAAGCGGATGACCTTCGTTCGCGTGTTTCCACCCTCGTACAGCAGCTCGGTGTACAACTGTTGGCGGTCGTCGACGGACAACGGCCGATCCGCAAACCACTCCGCCACAAGCTCCGTCGTCGGAGTCCGCGGCGCATCGGCGTCGCGGTCCGGATCGAGCAGGACACTGATCGACAACAGCTCGAAGCCGATCCACAGGACCGCGACCGCAACGGTGAGCGTCGACAACAGCTCGGAGGGGAAGAGCGCGACCAGGAACCCGATCGCCACCAACGAGAACCCACTGGTCAACCGCCAGCCGAAGTGCACGCGCTCACGATGACGCAACAGCTCGGCGAGTTTCACGATCCCGTAGGAGACGAGCGCCAAGCCGAGGAGGCGCCCGAGGGCGACCTCGGTTCTGGATGGGAAGGCGGCCATGAAGACACCGACTCCCGCAGCGGCCAGGGACAAGGCCATCGCGGCCCACTGGAGCGGCCGCTCCTTGCGCAACGACCACAACGTCACGACTGCGTAGGCAATCAATCCGATACCGACAAGACGCCCGAGGATCACGACCGAGCGCTCTGGCCAGAACACGACCATGAGCGCCACGACGATCCCGATCATGCGGCGGATCGCGTTGGGCTTCAAGAGTCGCGACAAGTCCAGGCGCGCCCATGCGTACCCGGCCCGCGGCTCATTGGAGTCCTCGAGCTCGCTCGTCAGAGAGTCGGCATCGGCCACGTGTTCATCCCCTCTGCGTCACGACGAGCTCGAATCGGTCTCACAGTACGCAGCGGCGGGACCCGTCTGGTGGACCGCCCTGGACCCGCATCGCATCGGGCGGGAGCGATTCCTTCGGACTTCCTTCGATCGTCCCGCGCCGGCCCTTACACACGCTTTCGACACTGCGCTACATGACCACCACGAACCCCACCGAGTTCCAGGCCGTCACACGACACGAGACCGACCCGCCACCTCCCCGGAAGCTTCGCTACGTCCCGACCGGCAGCGCGGCTGTCCTCCTCCCGCTGTATCTCTTCCTGATCGCCGGCTGGTTCCGAGCCGGAGTGGAGAAGATGATCGACCCGTCGTGGTGGACCGGCGAGTACCTCATCGGATTCCTGAACGAACAGCGGCCGCACATGCTGCCGTTCTTCGTGCCGTTCGCCGACCGCGTGGTCGAGCCCCTCGCTCCGCTCATCGCATGGCTCGTCATGTGGATGCAACTCGGGATCGCGATCTGCCTCATCGCGAACCGCCGCGTGAAACCCGCGCTGTGGACCGGGGCCCTGCTGAACCTCTGCTTCACGATGGCGGGACGGGTCAACCCGTCCGCCTTCTACCTCGTGATGCAGGTGACGCTCCTGGTCGCGCTCAGCCGACCGGTCGCGCTCAAGATCGCCATCCGCCGGGCAGCGCTCTGGCTGGTGCCCGCTGCGCTGTTCGCACCATTCGCCCGCACCATCGACCCGGCCCTCGTGATCGATGACCCGGCTCTGATGCTCTCGTTCCTGTCGCTGGTTGCTGCGGTGACGACCGTGGCGATCGTCAACCGACCGGCCGAGCTGATCGACATGGTGGCGACGACACCGATCGGGCGATGGTTCCTGCGTCGCGCTCGCATCTCGCCACATGCGCTGCACGAGCGGCTCAACGCCGAGCGGCCAGCGAGATGATTGGCGCCCTGCTGATCATCCACCAGACGATGGCGCCCGCGGCGTGTAGCAACTGCCGACACCCCGCGCGGGGCGCAGGTCGGCCTCCGGCGGGGGCGGTTCAGCTCGCCGATGTACTCGATACCGGAGTCCGTCTCCTTGAAGTCCTTCGCCTCGATCGTCGGGCAGAATGTGGCCCATGGCGAAGACGATCACCGAACCGGCACGCCAGGTCGACGTCATCCACGAGACCGGGGTGCTCGTCGTCGGATCGGGTCCGGCCGGTCTTGCCGCGGCGCTCGCAGCGGCACGCTCGGGGGTCGACGTGACATTGGTCGAGCGGTTCGGTTGCTTCGGCGGCAACATCACCGCCGTCGGTGTCGAGGGGATGGCCTGGTATCGACACGAGCAGACGATCGAGGCGAACGGCATCGGCCGCGAGTTCGAAACACGTGCCGCCGAGATGGGTGCAGCCGTCCCCGAGAGCCAGTCCGACTCCTGGGAACTCGACGCCGAGGGATTCAAGGTTGTCGCCGACCAGTTGGTCACCGAAGCCGGGATCCATCCGATGTTGCACCGCTCGTTCGCCGCACCGATTCTCGAGGGCGACCGGGTGACCGGCATCATCACCGAGTCCAAGGCCGGCCGCGAGGCGATCCTCGCGCGTCGCGTGATCGACGCGACCGGTGATGCCGACGTCGCCCACCGAGCGGGCGCGCCCACCCACCGCACGCCGAGCGAGGAGATGATGGCCGTCTCGGTGATGTTCCACCTCGCCGGTGTCGACAAGGCCGGATTCCTCGAGGGCATCGCGGCCGATCCGCAGACCTATGGCGACTGGAACGGCGCGGGCTGGAGCATCGAGACCGATGGCCGGGACGATGACATGTTCTCTCCGTTTCTGCGCAAGCCGTTCGCCCAGGCCGTTGCCGACGGCGTGATCCCGCCGAACCTCGCGACGCTGGCGGGCTCATGGGGGGCCGTCCACGACTCCGGCGAACTCACGTACATGAACGTCGTCCACATGGACGGACTCGACGGCACCGACCCCGATGACTTGACGCGAGGCGAGATCGAAGGCAGACGCCAGGCGATGCACGCGATCGCCGCGCTGCGGCAATACACGGCGGGATGCTCCGACGCACGACTCCGCAACTTCGGGATGACGCTCGGCATCCGCGACACGCGCAAGGTCGATGCCGTCTACAACATGACCGAGCACGACGTTCGCCACCAGGGCCACTTCGACGACACCATCGGCATCTATCCCGAGTTCATCGACGGCTACGGCCTGTTGATCCTGCCGACGACCGGCCGATACTTCCAGCTGCCCTACCGCAACTTGTTGCCGCGGCGGATCCGCAATCTGCTGGTCGCCGGACGTGCATCCGGTGGCGATCGGATCTCCCACGCCGCAACCCGCAACATGTCGTGTTGCGCGGTGCTTGGCCAAGCGGCCGGAATCGCAGCCGCGCAATCACTCCACGACCGCACCGAACTCGACGACGTGAACATCGGCGCCCTCCACGCCGAGCTCGATCGCCAGGGGGTGCGCTATCGATAGCGCGCGGCGCGCAGAGCGCCCCGACCTCGTCGCCGAAGAAACCTCGTGGGTTCCGTTGGGTTCGAACGTTTGTTCGTATATACGAGCATTATGTACTCCGGCGTTCTCGGTGGGTTGGTCGGTCTGTGCGATGCCGAACTCGTCGAGCGGATCGAAGCGAACGAACTCGAACGGCGCCGACTCGACGCCGAGATGTCCGCTGCGCTGGCCGTGGCCCGGCAGCGGAGCCTGCACCGCGCAGATGGGCACCTCACGATGGCGGCGTTCTGTCGGGCCCGCCTGAACTGGTCGACATCCGAAGCGGGTCGCCGCCTCCGCCTCGCCCGAGCGGTCGACGCCCTCCCCGGCCTCGGCGACGCGTGGGTCAGCGGTCGCCTCGGTCATCCGCAGGCGATGAAGTTGGCGACGGCGAATTGCAACGAGCGCATCGCGGACCAGTTGCCCGCCTTCGCACCACAACTCCTGCGGCACGCAGAACAGATGTCGTACTCCGACTTCGCCGTCGTCGTCGACCACTTCGTGGCCCGCGCCGACGAAGACGGCGCTCACGACGACCGCAACCACGCGATCGAAGGTCGCCGCGCCCGGGTCGTCGATGTCGCAGGCACCCTCGACCTACGTGCCTCCGGCGGCGACGGCCTCATCACCGCCGAACTCGTCGCGATCCAACAGCGTTTCACGGAGATCGAGTACCGGAAAGACCTCGAGGCGAATCGGCAAGCGCACGGCGAACTCGCCGACGGCTTCGCGCTTCCTCGCACCGACCGCCAGCGCCGCTTCGACGCAATGGTTGCGATCTTCCGAGCCGCCGCATCGACTGCCGACGTCGGCACCGCGACCGAGCCGCTCGTCAACATCGTCATCGACGCAACGACCTGGGGTCGGATGATGCTGGCGGCAGGGCTGGCCACGGCAACCGATCTCGATGGACGGCCGATCGACCCGTTCACCGGACTCGCCGTCGACGATGCGACCGACCTGCTCGACGACCTCATCGGCCCCGAGCGCCGGATGTGCGAGACGACCGACGGGGTGCGACTGCACCCGCATGACGTGTTGTGCGCAGCCCTGGCCGGGCACGTTCGCCGGGCCGTCGTCGACTCAGAAGCGGTAGTGATCGACCTCGGTCGCCGACAACGGTTGTTCACCGGGAGCGCTCGCCAGGCGGCGAAGTTGCTGATCACACACTGCGAGCACGTTGGGTGTGAATTGCCAGCCGCCTGGTGCGAGGTCGACCACGTCGACGAATGGGACCGCGATGTCGGCCTCACCGACCAGCGAAACTCGGCCGTACTCTGCCGGGCGCACAACAACGACAAACACCAACGGAAATGGCGAACGAGACGCGCTCGAAACGGATGCAGCTACACCATTCGCGAGGACGGCAGCGTCATCATGCCGATCGGCGCCCGACCACCCGACTTCGACGACGACCGAGACGACCCCGACGACGACTCCGAACGTCCCGAAAGATCCGCCCCTATGCGGCGGCGCCGTCCTTAACGAACCTTTGGGGCGCCTTCAAGGGGACTTCACCGTCAGGGCGCAATTTGGGGACATGAACATGCACCCGAAACGCGGCGGTTCACCGAGGGAGCGCGGAGCGTCGACAGCGAGGTCGCTCCCGACACCACCACCGGCGAAACCACCACCAACGAAGCCAGCACATCGGTGACGCCGAGCACCACACCCGAGACGACGCAACCCGTCGAGTCGTCGGGCTTCACCGACGGCGAAGATGCGCAGACCAGCGGTGCGCAGACCGAACGTCGCGCACCCGTACCAGTCGAGCGTCGTGTCGGCCATCAGATCGAGCCTGTCAGGCCGTCCAGAATCAGATCGAGTCCGAACTCGAACTCCGAGGTGAAGTCGTAGCCCGGCTTGAGCACATGCTCGGTGGTGAACTCGAACAGATGCGGATACGCCCCTGCGGGGAAGTGCTCGGCGATGTCGGCCGCAAGCTCGGCGATGTCCGTGCCGCTCGTCGCGGGCAGGCTGGCCTCCTGGAGCGCGAAGCCGTAGACGTACGCATCCACCAACGCGTAGGCGTGGGCGGTCATCTCGAGCGACATTCCCCCACGCCGGAAGCAACCGAGCACCGCGTCGTGATGCGCCAACGTCGCCGGGCCAGGGGATGTTCGCGTCTCCATCAGCGGTGTTGCCCACGGATGTCGGCCGAGCACGACCCTGGCAGACGCACAGCGACCTCGGATCGCTGAGCTCCAGTCGAGCTCAGGGTCAGGATTCTCGATCTCGGCGAAAACCAGGTCGACCATCCCGTCGATGATCGCTTCCTTGTTCGGGACGTGGTGATAGATGGTCATCGGCTTGACCTTCAGCGCATCCGCAAGGCGTCGGATGGTGAGTTGCTCGATCCCGATCTCGTCAGCGAGCGCGACCGCGCTCGACAACACACGTTCGGCGTTCAGCCGAGGCCGCTTCTCCTTGGTGCTCATTTCCTGGCTGTCGGTCGGTGTCACGTGTCTCCCTTCAATTTCTCCTTGCGAATCGTACTTTGTACGGGTACGGTCTGCAACCGAACCATACAAAGTACGAAAAGGACCGACATGACGAACACCCACACGCCGCCGAGTGCAGAACTCGCCGACACCCCCAGCACGACGATGACCGCGGTCACCCAGCGCAGCTACGGCTCGGCGGACACGCTCGCAATCGAACAGATCGAACGTCCGCAACTCGGCGAGCGGGAGGTCCTGATCGAGGTCGTCGCCGCCGGTCTGGACCGCGGGGTGTGGCACCTGATGACGGGCACGCCCTACCTGATCCGCCTCCTCGGCTACGGCCTGATGAAACCCAAGCAGCCAGTGCCTGGCGCTGACGTCGCCGGCCGCGTCGTCGCGGTCGGCTCGTCGGTGGGCCGATTCGCGCCGGGCGACGAGGTGATGGGCATCGCGCAGGGGTCGTTCGCCGAGTACGCAGTCGCCGATGCTGACAAGCTCGCCCCGAAACCGAGCAACGTCAGCTTCGAACACGCCGCCGCCTCCACCATCTCCGGGATCACGGCATTGCAGGCGCTCACCAAGGTCGGGCGTGTCGAGGCGGGCCAACGCGTCCTCGTCATCGGCGCGTCGGGTGGCGTCGGGTCGTTTACGGTCCAGATCGCCAAGGGGCTCGGCGCGGTCGTGACCGGAGTGGCCAGCACCGACAAGCTCGACTTCGTCCGATCGCTCGGCGCCGACGACGTCGTCGACTACACGCGCACCGACCTCACCGAGATCGACGGTCGTTTCGATGTGATCATCGACATCGGCGGACGCAACCCGTTGTCGAAGCTGCGACGGGTGCTCACCCCGACGGGCACCCTCGTCATCGTGGGCGGCGAAGACGGGGGCCGGTTCACCGGCGGCATCGGACGCAACCTCCGCGCCGTCATCTCGTCGATGTTCACGAAGCAACGGCTGACGTTCTTCATCAGCAGCGAGAGCCGGCAGTACATCGATCCGCTCGTCGAGTTGCTCGCGAGCGGGGAGGTCACCCCGGCCATCGGACGGCGGGCACCCCTGGCCGAGACAGCCGATGCACTCCGCGAGATCGAAGCCGGCAAAGCCACCGGCAAGACGGTCATCGTGATCGGCGCCGGATCGTGAACCGCACACCTCTGCTCCGACGTGACACCGGATCACGCGCGACCGAACCGAACATCGCTGCCCCCCGGCTCCGGGAAGGCCGGCTCTTCGGCGGGCTCGTGCTCGCTGCCTTCCCGCTGTACGGCATCGGCAGCGCGCTCGCCGACCGGCCGACCGGGTTGGCACTCGTCGTCGCCAACTCGATCGCGGTCACCGTGCTCGGGGTCATCGGTTGGCGACTGGCGCGCGCTGATGAACCGCAGGCCGGAGCCGGCTACCTCGCCGCTCGCGCCGCCGAGGCAACACTGCTCGCCGCCGGAGCCGCGTTCATCTATTTCGCCGACGCGCCGGACGCGGGCGACACGGCGTACCAACTCGGGATGCTCGCGCTCGGCATCGGAAGCATCCCGTTCTTCGGTGCGCTGCGACGACGCGGCTGGCTCCCCGCACCACTTGCACTGTGGGGCATGGCCGGGTACGCAGCCCTGGCAGTCGGCGCCGTGATCGACCTGACCACCGGTCGAGACGTCGCCGAGGTCTTCGCGATCCCCGGCGGGCTCTTCGAGCTCACCGTTGGCGTCGTCCTGCTCCGCAGAGGTTGGCCTCTCGACGTTGGTTCACAAACGCACTAGTGTGGGCTCACACCCGATGAAGGAGGCCCCGCGTGCCAACGATTTCAGCAACGGCTCAGACCTTGCTCGGCTCGGACGCCGTCGCCCACGTGTGGACGACCAACCCTGACGGGAGTCCACAGGTCTCCGTTGTCTGGGTGATCGCCCAGGACGACGAGATCCTGTTCGGAACCGACGCGTCGAGCCAGAAGGCCAAGAACCTCTCCCGCGACGACCGCATCGTGCTCTCGATCGAAGACGAGGAACGCAACGAACGCGGCTATCAACGGCACCTCGTGATCCGCGGTCGCGCTCGGGTCGAAGCCGGACCCAACCCGGCGCTGATGGACCGACTCGCAACCAAGTACACCGGGCTCCGGCGACACCCGCTCGCACTCCGCGACTCACCGACCAGCGTCGTCGTGCGTGTCGAGGTCGACCGGCTCAGCGGCGTCGGGCCCTGGATCGACGAGGCTGCGGCGCCCGCTCTTTCCCGGAGTTGACCACCGGCCAGGTCAGATGTTGGTCATGCCACCGTCGACGCGGATCGTCTGACCGGTGACATAGCTCGACTGGTTCGAGGCGAGGAAACACGCGACATCGGCGATCTCGTCGGCGGTGCCCCAACGTTCCATCGGCACCCGCTTCGCGAACCCGGCCCGCACCGCATCCTCGCCGAGCCGTTCGAACGTCGGTTCCCACATCTCGGTGTCGACGAGCCCCGGCGCCACACCGTTGACCCGCACGCCTTTGTTGGCCCACTCGTTGGCCAGGTTCTTGGTGAGTGTGTTCAACCCGCCCTTCGACGCGGCATACGCACCTTGTGTCCCGCCGGCGCCGGTGGCGGCAGTCGATGAGACGTTGACGATTGCTCCGTTCGATGCGAACAACGGTTTGGCGAACGCCGAGCACAACATGAACGCCTGACGCAGGTTGACGAACAACGTCTCGTCGATCGCGTCGCCGGTGACCTTGCTGGCCGGCTGGTTGCGCTCGACCGCCGCGTTGTTGACGAGGATGTCGAGCCCGCCGAACGCGGCCAGCGCCGCGGTCGAGATCTGCTCGATCGACTCGTGCTCGGAGAGATCCGCCGTGATGACGAGCGGGTCGTTGACCAGGTCGGCGGCGATCGCCTCGAGCCGATCCGCCGAACGCGCCACCAACGCGACGCGAGCGCCACCCCGGTCGAGTTGGCGCGCGATCGCTTCACCGATCCCGCGACTCGCACCGGTCACCACCGCACACTTGCCTTCGAAGTCGAACGCCACGACGTGACCCTCAGGTCCCGGCGAGGGCGGCAACGACCGGAGCGAACGACTCGAGTGCGTCGGACTGCACCGTCACGTACGAACCCTGCCACCGCTCACGCTGTTCGATCAGCTCATCGGCGATCTGCTCGGCTGAACCAACGAGGGTGTGCGGACTGGCGAGCAGCGTGGCAGCGTCCATGCCCATGCCACCGCCGACTTTCTCGGCAACGGCGTCGCGGGCCTCGGTGACGATGGTGACGAATTTGAGGATGCTGATCTCGATGTCGTCGAAACGATCCCCCGCTGCGTCACGGATCCAGCCGAGCTTCTCCTCGGTCGCATCCGACGACATCGACGCAATCGCCTCCGGACCGATCTTGCCCTCGCCGACGTTCGGATTGACGCCCACGATGTCGGCGAGCCGGGCCGCCGTCGAGAGCACCCGCTTGCCGCCGCCACCGACGATGATCGGTGGGCCGCCGGGCTGTACGGGTTTGGGCAGCCCGTTCATCTCGGTGATCGTGTAGTGGTCGCCGTCGAACGAGAACGCGTCGTCACCCCACAACCCGCGGAGCACCTCGATCGCCTCGATCATTCGGTCGATCCGCACTCCGGGGCGATCGTGGGTGATGCCGGTCGACGAGTAGTCCTCGGTCATCCAGCCGGCACCGACCCCGACCTCGAGTCGGCCGTCACTGAGCAGGTCGAGCGTGGCGGTGTCCTTGGCCAGCACAGCCGGATGGCGGAAGTCGTTGGCGAACACCAACGTGCCCACCCGCAGCGCCTTGGTCGCCGCGGCAGCCATCGACAGGGCAGGGATCGGCGAAAGCTGGTCGCCGAAGTGGTCGGGCATGAGGAGCGCCGAATAGCCGAGGTCCTCGGCCTTCTTTGCGGTGTCGGTCCACTCGGTCGAGGAACCGGCCTTGGCGGCCATGACGCCGAAACGGAAGGGGCGGGGATGTGTCATCGTCCGAGCCTGACATATCCGCCTGCGCTCGCTGCGAGCGGATGGTCAGTCGACGTCGACCTGGAGATGGGCGCGGTAGCGGACCGCTTCGACACGCGCAGCGTTCGGCTCGTCGGACGACCGGACGAAGGCCGACGCCTCATCGCGCGTCTTGCCGAAACGGACATGACGACTGACCAAGCGCTCGACTCGTTGCATCGGATCGACATGGAGATGTGCCACGGCATCGAACAGGTCGCGCAACCCAACCCAAGGTGCGGAGTCGAGGAGCAGGTAGTTCCCCTCGACGATCACGACGCGATCGGACACGCCCACAGCGATCCGACCGGGTCGACTCTCGTCGGTGTCGCGATCGAAGTCAGGGAGGTCGACGTCGGTGTCAGCGGTGGCCAACCGGCGCACCGCGGCGACGAACGCATCGGCGGCGAAGGTCTCGGGCGCACCCTTGACGTCCCGCAATCCCATTTCGTCGAGCGTCGCATTGTCAAGGTGAAAACCGTCCATCGGCACGACCAGCGCATCGAGTTCGGTGGCGAGATGGGCGGCGAGGGTCGACTTGCCACTCCCCGGTGACCCGGCGATACCGAAGAGGTACCGAGTGGACCCTTCCGAATGGCGGCGAATCCACGGTGCGACATCGGCAACGGCGAGGCGTTCGACGGTCACCGCTCGACTAGATCCGCTCGAAGTAGCGGCGGCGTTCCCAGTCGGTCACCGCGGCGTCGTACGCGTCACGCTCCATGGTCAGGAAGTGGCTGTAGTGATCGACGACGGTGTCGCCGAGGAGACGACGCGCGTTCGCGCTGGCCCGGAATCGTTCGAGCGCTGTCGTGAGCGTGGTGGCGACCATCGGGACGTCATCGGTGGTGTACGCGTCGCCGGCGAACTCCGGCGGCGGTTCGATCTTGTTCGCGATGCCGTCGAGACCGCTGGCGAGCGCTGCCGCGTAGGCAAGGTACGGATTCACGTCGGCACCCGGGATCCGGCATTCGATGCGCAGACTCGGCCCGCTGCCGACGATCCGGAACCCGGCAGTGCGGTTGTCCATGCTCCATGCGATCGTGGTCGGCGCCCACGACTGGCTCTGGTAGCGCTTGTACGAGTTGACGGTCGGCGCGTAACACACCATCAGATCGTCGGTATGGCGCATCCAGCCGCCGAGGAACCAGCGGAACAGATCGGTGGGTCCGTCGTCGTCGGCGAAGGCGTTCGTGGCCGCATCGCCCTCGCCGGACCACAGGCTGACGTGAAGATGGCAACTGCTGCCGGACTGCTCGGCGTCGGGCTTGGCCATGAAGGTGACCGCCACACCCTGCTGCTCGGCCAGTTCCTTCATTGCCTGCTTGACCACCACGTGCCGGTCTGCCATCGCGAGCACGTCGGCGTAGCGGATGTTGAGCTCATGTTGGCCGATTGCCGCCTCGCCCTTCGAGTTCTCGACGGGAATCTCCGAATCGCGGAGCGAGCGACGCGCCGCACCGACGTAGTCCTCGACGCGGGCTCCCTGGAGCAGGTGGTAATCCTCGTTGTACCAACCCGCCGATGTGAGGTCGGTGTAGCCCTTGTCGTGGGCCTCTCGGTAGCTGTCGCGGAAGAGGAAGAACTCGAGTTCGCTGGCGGCCTTGACGACGAGCCCGGCATCGGCCGCGTTGTCGATCTGCGTTTGCAGAATCGAGCGAGGGGCTACGGGCACGTGCTCGTGCGTTCTGTTGTCGTGGACGTCGCAGAGGACGATGGCGGCACCGGGTGCCCATCCACAACGGCGCAGCGTGGTCATGTCGGCGACGAGATGGAAATCGCCGTACCCGCGCTCCCAATTCGCGTAGTGGTACCCGTCCACCGGTTCCATCTCCATGTCGACGGTCAGCAGGTAGTCGCAGGCGTGGCTCCCGGACCCGAGGCTTTCGAGGAAGAACTCCGCGTCGAATCGCTTGCCCATCGTCCGCCCGTAGTGATCGGTGAACGCAACGACGACGGTATCGATGTCGCCAGCGGTGATCTCGGCGCGAAGTTCGTCGGGGGTCATCGGGATCCTTCGAGAGTGCCGTTACAGGCGTTGAGGAAGACTTCGGCGGCGAGCGCCTCGGTGAACGGAACGGGGTTGCCACCAGCTGATGGGTCGATCGCGGCGGCCGCGGCGATCTCGCCGACGCGATCCGCATCGACACCGAGATCGGTCAGTCGGTGCGGGACGCCCAGGTCGGCACGCAGCGACACGATGTATTCGATGAAGCCGTCGATCCCGCCGGGCACATCGAGATAGGCGGCGAGTCGGGTGATCGTCCCGTCGATTGCGTCGCGGTTGGCCGTCAGGACGTAGGGCATCAGCACCGCGTTGGTCATGCCGTGGTGGGTGTCGAACACGGCGCCGATCGGATGAGCGAGTGCGTGCATCCCGCCGAGACCCTTCTGGAACGCCACGGCCCCCATCGCTGCGGCGGCCATCATGTGGGCTCGACTCTCGAGATCGCCCGGGTCACGCACCACGCGAGGGAGATGTTCGAGCACGAGGCGGCATCCTTCGAGCCCGATGCCGTGCGCCATCGGGTGATAGCCCGGCGCGCAGAGCGCCTCGAGCGAGTGCGAGAGTGCGTCCATGCCCGTGCCCACCGTGAGGGCGGTGGGGAGCCCGACGGTCAGTTCGGGATCGCACAGCACGGCGACCGGCATCATCTTCGGGTGGAAGATGATCACCTTGCGATGGGTGGCTTCGTCGATCACCACGCCGGCGCGGCCGACCTCGCTCCCGGTTCCCGCCGTGGTCGGGACCGCGATCACCGGCGCGATCGAGTCGGAGTCGGCGCGCGTCCAGTGATCGCCGATGTCCTCGAAGTCCCAGAGTCGCCGGGCCTGGGCAGCCTGGAAGGCGATCAACTTGCCGCAGTCGAGCGCCGAGCCGCCACCGACCGCGATGACGCCATCGTGGGCGCCTGCGCGGAACACCTCGACACCGTCAGCGACGTTCGTGCCGACCGGATTCGGCCGGATCGAACTGAACACGGGTACCGGGTGGTCGAACGACGACTGCACCGCGTCGAAGGCAGGCAGTCGAGCGAAGCTGGGATCGGTCACGATCAGCGGCCGAGCGATCCCGTGTCGCGCACATGTGTCGGCGAGTTCGGCGATGCATCCGGCCCTGAGACGTAGTGCCGTCGGGAACGACCACGCTGCGGACACGGACATCGGCTCAGCGTAGACGTCGGTTGTTTGGTCAGTCCTCGGGACCCGAGCCGTACTCGTTCGGGCCGTCACTCGCCTGGACATAGAAGACGATCAGGATGATGAAGCCGACGAACGGGATCAGCCCGAGCAGGATCATCCAACCCGACTTGCCGGTGTCGTGGAGGCGACGGATCGCGATCCCGAGGCTGGGCAGGAGCACTGCGAGCGCGTAGATGAAGTACAGAATGAGGAACACCGATGACACGCCGGAGAGTGCCGCGAGCACCACGGCCACGACGAAGTTCACGGCGACGAAGCGCCAGAACCCGCCAACCGAGGTGCGACCGGAGAAGTCGATGTAGCGGTTGAAGGCGTTCTGGTAGGCGCTGATGAACTGGTCCATGGTGTCTCTGTCCTCGTGTATTGGTGTGGCTTCAGTCACGTCGAACTTTAGGTGTTCGGCAGCGGCTGTTGGTCGATGCTTCGTCAGCGAAGCAGATGCTCGTAGAACACCCCGGCCTTCATGACGCCGGCAATTCGATCAGCGTCCTGCAGCACGGTGATGTCGTCGACGGGATCACCGTCGACGATGACGAGGTCGGCCACCGTGTCCTCCTCGAGCGTGCCGAGCATCCCGGTCGGGTCGAACGCCCGCCCGCCGTCACGCGTGGCGCACAGCAGTGCCTCGGCGGGCGACATCTCGAAGAGGTCGACGAAGTACTCGAGGTCCTTCGCGTTCGAGCCGTGCGGCGTGATGGACAGTCCGTAGTCGCCCCCGATCAGGATCCGCACACCGACCTCGCGGAGGCGCTTCACCGCGCTGATCGTCTCGTCGATCTCGCGTTGGTAGCCGCGTGCTTCCATCGCTGCCCGGCTGAGTCCGATCTCGTGACCGCGCTCGAGCAATTGAATCTCCCACGCGATCCCCGGGCCGACGAACAGTCGATCGCGGGCCTCGGCCAGCATGTCGACCGCTTCGTCGTCGAGGAAGTTGGCGTGGCCGACGAAGTCGACGCCGTGGCGAACCGCCTGCTTGACGGCACCAGCCGATCGGGCATGGCAGGCGACGCGCAGGTTGCGCTCGTGTGCCTCGCTACATGCGGCCGCCACCTCCTCATCGGTGTAGCTCAACACGCCGGGAGCGGCGTGCGCCGAGAGCTCCTCGCCATCGAGGAAGATCTTCACGACGTCGGCCCCGGCCTTGGCGACCTCGCGCACTGCGG